>ENA-OOPE01000039-OOPE01000039.1-human-oral-metagenome-genome-assembly--contig:-NODE-39-length-6444-cov-4.734209_pt1 | contig 6444 bp, 7 predicted proteins | sample MGYA00245299_ERZ501140 | MGnify/ENA primary metagenome ERZ501140 (study PRJEB25959, sample SAMN05335011) | human oral metagenome | host: human-associated | place: USA: California | collected 2014-04-08... | reverse complement strand
AAAAAAACTCCCGCTATCTCTCATTGGTGCCGTAGTTGTGACGGTCACCATCCGATACATCAGGTGAGTGGAGTTGTACCGGCCTCCCCTGACGATGAAGTGGACGTGCTGATTTGCCCAACTTGCAATAGCTATGACATCGAGGAGCTTCTGGAGGTGCCAGATGCACAGTAACGCCTCACTTTTCCCAAACATTCATGCCGGTGCAGGATTCGAATCCTCGGCCGTGGTTCACGCTCATAAAACGGGGATCAACCCCATTGAACTGGACGCTCTTGCTCAATCGATTGGTCGCCTTGCTCGTGACCACAGCACAGTGGTCCCGTTGAGTATGCGTGGCGATCTTCTGGAGTTTCAGAAGCTCGGTTACATCGAGGTATCCGAAACAGCAAGTTCAACGCTCACCGTCGAACTGCTCTGCGCAGGTGCGTTGCTCTCAAGCTACTTCTGGTCGGTTTGGGTTCCCCGTCATCTCCAAAGCTGCTCGTTGAAAGTGGCTGTGATGTCCCACCTGCAACATCCAGAGCCAGTTCAACACTGCAGCGTTGTATTCCGCGTGCCAGGCGCACGTGAAGCAACACGTCAATTTCTACATGAGCTGGGTACCAAGTTTCCTGGTGATCAGGCTGAAATCATTGCGATTCAGGCCGGCAACGTTCTGGCAGACAAGGATGTTGATCAATGACCGTCAGCCGTTTACGTGGACAGCACGAGAACCTTCGCCACTTGGTGGAGTTTGCTGAGGCTAACGGCTGGACCGTCTCTCGAACTCACGGTGGCCACATCAAATTCACCAAAGCTGGGCTTGGGTCCATTTACACCTCATCGACCTCAAGCGATCACCGCTCAGGCCTCAACGCTAAGGCCCGACTTCGTCGCGCTGATCGGACTCAACCTCAACGTACTCAGGAAGCCATCTAATGCCTATTCGTCATTGCATCGTTCACTGGATCGACAAGAAGCCCGACGGCACACCTGCGGTCCTGGATGCCAGCCAACACGAATTGGCGAAGTCGCAAGCCCTAGAAAATATGCTGTCCGACTTCAACGAAGCCTACAACGCAAAACAAGGTAAAGCGTGGGGCTTCTTCCATGCAGAGTCCGGCGCATACCCTTTCAGTGGCTGGCTAAAGATGTACTTCGACGGTAACCAGGACTTCACGCAGTTTAGCCTGGAGGCAGTCGAGCACCTGCAACGATTGATGGAAGAGTCAAATCTGTCCACGGGTGGCCACGTTCTATTCGCGCACTATCAACAAGGCATGACCGATTATGTGGCGATCGCCATGCTGCAACACAGAGAAGGCGTCATGGTGACGGACGATTTGGACGTATCCCCATCGCGTCACCTAGACCTTGGCCAACTGCACCTGGCAGCGCGGATCAACGTGTCCCAGTGGCAGAACAACAAGCAATCCAAGCAATACATCTCATTTATCAAGGGCAAGAGCGGCAAGAAGTTTTCGGAGTACTTTCGCGAGTTCATCGGCTGCCAGGAAGGCGTCGACGGCCCGGGCGAGACCCGCACCCTGCTCAAGGCTTTCAGCGACTTCGTTGAAAGCGAAGACCTGCCGGACGAATCCGCACGCGAGAAAACCAAGACCCTGGTGGACTATGCCAGCAGCCAGGCCAAGCTTGGCGAGCCCATTGGCTTGGAAGAACTGTCGAGCTTGATTGATGAAGATCGGCCAAAAGCGTTTTACGACCATATCCGCAACAAGGATTACGGCCTGTCGCCGGAAATCCCGGCGGATAAGCGCACCCTCAACCAGTTCCGCCGTTTCACCGGCCGCGCCGAAGGCTTATCCATCAGCTTCGAAGCGCACCTCCTGGGCGACAAGATCGAGTACGACGAGGCTTCAAGCACGCTCACCATCAAAGGTTTGCCTACCCAACTCAGTGATCAGTTGAAACGTCGCTGAACATACCCCTGCCCGATAAGTAATGGAGAACGCTATGAGCAATGAAACCAAACGTCAGCTCGAAGAAAAATTCGTAGTCCGCCTTCCGGACGGAATGCGCGAGTGAATCGCACTGCAGGCACGTGAAAACACCCGGTCAATGAACTCGGAAATCGTTCACCGCCTGGAAGCGACCGCGGGGCTTGAAGCCGCTTTGGATCGAGCCCACAAGATCATTGACCAACTGATGGCTGCAGCTCCGGCCAATGAGCAAGCTGGGGCAAGAGTATGAAACCGTCATTGGCACAGACTATGAAAGAAAAGCTGCAGCTTCCTGGATTTGAATCCAAGTCGCCAGCTGCTGCTCGCTTGAGCGACCCCATCGTCGACACACCGATGTTGCTGACATTGGACGATACGCTGCCGTATGACGAAAACCCACGGACCACGCGCAACCCTAAATACGACGACATTAAGGAGTCGATCCGTCAGCGTGGCTTGGATACGCCACCGCCAGTGACCCGTAAGCCTGGTGAGGAGAAGTTCCGAATCCGGAACGGAGGCAACACTCGCTTGGCGATTCTCAACGAATTGTATCGTGAGACTGGGGACGAGAAATTCTTCAGGTTCCACTGCCTGTTTCGTCCATGGGATGCAGTCCGGGGGGAGATTATTTCTCTCACCGGGCACTTGGCCGAAAACGATCTGCAGGGGCAACTGCTGTTCATCGAGCGGGCAATTGGTGTCGATAAGGCAAGAGCGCTATATGAGGAGGAAGCAGGCGGATCGATATCTCAAAGTGAACTCTCTCGACGTTTGAAAGCTGACGGGTATCCGATCTCTCAGCCCCACATCAGCAGAATGCAAGATGCTATTCGCTACTTGCTTCCTGTAATTCCTGCAATGTTGTACTCCGGCCTCGGATTTGATCGAGTTATAAAACTGTTAGGTTTGAGAAAAACCGCCCTTCAGTGCTGGGAGCGTAATTATCAGCAGCATGGAAACGAGCTGCCTCTTGAATTCGAAACAGTCTTCCAAGATGTTCTGTCTCAGTTTGAGGGAGATGCCGAAGAGTTTCTGTTTCAGCGCTTCCAGGACGAGTTGATAGCTCAACTGCAAAAGCCACTGAATCTCGGGTACGAGAAAATCCTGCTGGAGATTACCCAGAATCAGGACCAATTGCGCAGATCCACACCGATACTCGAACTGCCTCAACCCAGCTTAACCTTGGGTGGTATTCCGCAGGGTGTTAGCTCGACCGAGATCGGTAACCCTCCCTCTCAAAATCCGGCACAACAGTCGCCCGCCCCCCAAACCGGGGGAGCGATTCAAACCAACACAGCACAACAAAAAAGCAAAGATCCAATCAAACCGCAGGTTACGCCACCTCCATTGGCGCACATGAGTCTCGAAGAGCAAAAGAGTCGGCTGGACGGGCACATTGCGAGTCCAGTGACGACTTCGGCAAGGGTCGAAAAGATGAAGCGCGAAGTCGCGGCGCTTGATGGGGAGATTCTGCCTGACTTCGCGGCCAATGCTTTGGTGGCCATCCCGGTTCAAGCCGGTGGACTGAATCCCATTTCTGACCTCTGGTACATCGAACGCGAGATCGATAATCCCGTCACCCTGCGTCAGCATATCGCTCAGTTGGCACGGGAAGTTGCGACCACAGTCAATGCACCTGGTGAATTCCTGGACCTCGACGGAGGGGTGGGCTTTAGCTATCGACATCCAACTGAAGACGTCGAAGTCACCGCTACAGCCCAGCACACTTTGACGCTGCTCCAATCATTGAGCGGCTCAATCGCCATCGCGCTGAAGATGATTCAGCAACAGCCTGAACAGGCTGGTTCACTTGCCGATTTCGAATTTGCTGCAGGTCTCGGCCAGATCCTATTGGGTCAGCCCTATGCCAAGGATCAATCTCCAGAGAACACGAATCGTCTGAGCGATGGCGCCCTGGTGAAGCTCTTTCGAATTATTCGTCTCGCAAGACGTTTGATCGACTTAGAAATCAAGTCAATGGCCAACAACAATCCGAGTTCACCTAGCTGATTGGGTCGATGGCAGGGAGAGAGTCGTATGTCCAAAACACCTATCAATGAAGCCATCCTGTCTCAGGTGCTGCACCACATGCGCAACGGCCAACTCCGTCGCTGCATAGAGATGGGATTGGAGCCCGAAATCTTGGCCCAGCTTCAACAACCTTCGGTGCTGAGCTTGCTGCTTAACACTCCCGTTTCCTGGTGCAGTGTCACGATAGATGGAGACATGGTGAAAAAGCTTCTGACCGGGGCTCAACGATCAGACGAGGAAGTGCGCATGATTGAACGTGCTCTTCGACTCGGGGCAACGACACAGATGCTGCAACAGTTCTTTGGCTTATCCCCCCAGGATGTTGCCCTTCAACGCCTGGTGATTGGCGTAACAGCACGCCGTGGCCGGTGGCGAGAGTTTAGCGAAGAGATGGATGCTCAGCTTTGGTACCGCTGGACCCATCTGATGAAAGAGCATCAGGTTGAGCTGGATGACAGCCTGGCGTTGCTGGACGTGGCCATGCTGGTGGCAGAAGAACTCAATGCTCCACAGGGCGCCGACTCAATTGAAGGCACGGAAAACCTCAGTTTAGCGATAATCTGGCACCGCGTTCAGTCATGGATCAGAGACGGCCTTTATCCGCCTTCGCATCCAAGCGCTGGATTTACAAAAGGTTTGAAGCTGGTGTCATCGGCCAACCATCAGTTGGCCCTACCAGTAGTTACACTGGGGCAAGGTGACAACGACCTATGAAGTTGTCCCGGCTCCCCTTCTCGACACTTCTGGACTCTGCATCAGGGCATCTTGAGGCTCATCTGCGTCAGAAAAAAGAGTCGATGCCCCCGGGGATTGAGGGCTCAGCGCCCTACTCCGGCATTATTTTCAGCGGTAACCCTCATGAGACAGTTCCTCGTCGATTGCTTCTGGATGATCGACTGTCTCCGCTTGAACGAAACGCCTGGCAGGTATTTCGCCTACTGATCAATGACGACGGCCTGACGGCGTTCCCCACCTATGAGCAGCTACGGCCATACCTGGGCATGCTACCCGGCAGACCGGCGTCCCGTGAAACGGTATCAAAAGCCTTGGTCACCCTTCGCCTGACTCGCTGGCTCAGCCTCGGTCGTCGCGTGCGTAATGACCTCAGTGGTCAGGTTCAAGGCAACGTCTACCTTCTTCACGATGAACCTGTAACGCCTGGTGAAGCGCTGGAGTTCGACAAAGACTATCTGCAGTTACTCGCTCAATCGATGGAGCATCAGACCAAGGCGATTCGTGAAGTTGCTGAAATAGCCTGGAAGGAGTTCGCCGCAGATCCGGAGGTTGGTCAGCGATTACCGACTCGGTTGAACATCATCGAAGCTCGCTTGAACAGTCAGCCATGGGTTCAGGCAACAGCCCTTCAGCCTTTGACTGCTCCCGAGTTCGGAATCCGAACTCAGCAAAATATAGCTGCCTCCACACTGAGTTCGGAATCCGAACTCAGTGAATCCAGCGGTAAGCGAATCGCTTTTGAGCTGAGTTCGGAATCCGAACTCAGCCGTAAATCACTGAGTTCGGACTCAGTTCGGAATCCGAACTCATATAGTACGTATACAGATACAAACAAAGATGTTTGTAAAAGCTCTGTACATGTACCGCCCACGTCAGATGACACGGCTGCAGACCTCCTGGATGCCCTGCACCGGCTGCCCACGGATCAGAAACAGAGTGCCCTTGTGGCGTTGCAGAAAGTCCCACCAGAGGTGAAGCCTGCGCTCATCAAGCAATGGGTGCACCGTTGTGACACGGGAGGCGTTCGAAACCCTTTTGGGTATCTGATGACGCTTGTCGCCACGGCGGTACGAGGTGACTTCAACAGCAATTGGAAGCCAGACGACAAACCACGTCTCAACCACATGAACACGGGTAGCCCGTCGACGGGCTCAAGCACCGTTGAAGTTGCTCAACCGGTGAAAGCGATGGTGACTCCACGCAATCCGGAATCGATACAAACCGCCAATCAAACACTGAGCGAGATGCTGCACCTGCTAAAGCCCAATCGGAGCACACATTCATGACTCCGGACGGAAATGTCAGTCAGCCAAGCTATGCCGCCCGCATGGCGCTGACCAGACTTGATACCGGTTATGGCAGAGAGCTGAGTGATTCGGGCCGAATCATTCAACCAGGATCCCAGGTCAGCGGCATAGCCGAGCTGAGTGTTGCTGCCCGCAACACCCAGCCAGGATTCGATATCGGTGGAGGCATTCAGCCAAGTGATGCGGCCCGCATCACCCTGACAGAATCCGTAATCTGTGGTGGCCGTCGGCTGAGTGCTGTGGCCCACACCACTCACCAGGGATCAGATACTCCAGGTGGCAACTCAAAGCTATGTGGGCCACATAACTACCGGCTCTGGATGTTGCAGGTGGGACATCACAGCCACTTTCAACGAGCAGCTTTGGAGATGACGGGGAACCCAAACCGACCAGAAGTAGCTTGAGAGCAACGCACCTGCGCAGAG
>ENA-OOPE01000037-OOPE01000037.1-human-oral-metagenome-genome-assembly--contig:-NODE-37-length-6508-cov-37.304341_pt1 | contig 6508 bp, 8 predicted proteins | sample MGYA00245299_ERZ501140 | MGnify/ENA primary metagenome ERZ501140 (study PRJEB25959, sample SAMN05335011) | human oral metagenome | host: human-associated | place: USA: California | collected 2014-04-08... | reverse complement strand
CTGTGAAGGCTGCACCACCACCTCGACTCCGGGAGTGGGCCTGACGCCGCTGATCCAGGAAACATACGACAAGAAGCTCGCGGCGTTGCAGGAGCTCTTGAAGCCGGGAACACAGATCACCTCAGAGAAGTTGCGTGAGGCGAGCAGCGATTCCCTCCCCATTACCCGCGGGGTCGTTACTGCCCTTCGTGACGAGCGGGATCAGGCAGTACTGGCCTCCCGCCTGGCATCCGAGGTCGCTCTGGCAGATGTCCTGGAGAAAGGGCTGCAGCTGCAGCGCATGCTGATTACAGGCAGCAAGGAGCCCAACGTGAATGCGAACAAGCTGGCCGTTGAAGCCACACTCGGCCAGGTCGACACGCTTCAGCAACTCATCACCAACCTCAAGACCGAGCTCGACATGCGGCAGCAGCTCGCGAACAACTCTCCGATGAAAATTATCGAGCGCGGCAAGGCACGCTCCGAAAGCTCTCGCTCGATTTACAACGCGGCGCCTGAACAGGATCGCATGATTCAGCTGCAGAAGCCTGCCGGCAAGGAGTGACCATGTCCGAAGATGTCGAGAAAAAAGTTCACCCCCTGAAAGTCCTGCTCGGGGGCGTAGCTTTGAGCGTAGTGATGCTGCTGCTGAGCGTGTTGCTCGGCATCATCGCGGTCAATCACCTGGGTGTTTTCGACACTTGGCTGAAGTGGCGTGAGGGCAATTACCTGCCACTGCTGCTATGGCGACTTGCGCTGTACGGCAGCATCGTCTTCGCCTGGTTGAAGCTCAAGGCGCGCCTGCCCGGAACGGGGGATGGCCAACCATCTAAAGGCGCTCAGCGGGTCGAGTTCTTGGTGCTCCTGCTGTTCGTGATCATCGAAATCTCGAAGGCGCCAATCACCTGGTCGGAGGTGCTATGACGCTCTATACAAACGACTACCTGGAGTATTACCTCACCCTGGTAGGGTGGATCATCAACAACGGGATCTGGGACATGATCTCCGACACGGGGCTGTTCGCCCTGCCCTTCATCATCATCGTCGCCCGTGAGTGGATCAAGGTACGAGGAGAAGGTGCCGACGAAGGCAACAAAGGTGTGCTGTCCCTGGCTCGCATTGAAACCCAGCTGTACGTCGGATACGTGGTCGTTTCACTGTGTGCTGTGCCAGCCATCTCCGTGGGGTTTGACACTCTGCAGTTCGATCAGGCTCGAGGGAAGCAGTGCCAAGTGCTGACGCCGGCGCCCTCGGAGACAGGCTGGAACACCACCTTCAGCTCGTTGGCCGGCAAAAGCGCGAAGGTGCCGGTGTGGTGGGCGCTCGTACACGCGCTGTCCAAGGGCTTGAATAGCGGTGCTGTTGCTGCCATCCCCTGCGGTACGGATCTCAGGCAAATGCGCATGGAGGTCGACGCGATGAGGATCGGCAATCCCCTGCTCGCGCAGGAGGTGGCAGACTTCACCCACGATTGCTTTGGTCCTTCCCGCGCGCGCCTGTTCATGCGTCAGCCCGACATTGGGTCGATCGCCAAAGACCAGAAGGCCCTGCAGGACCTGAACTGGATCGGGTCCCACTACTTGCTGAATACCGCTGGTTACTACGACACGGACTACTCCAGAACACCACGTACATCCTGGCCGTATGACACGAAACGAGATGATGGCATGCCTCAGGTGACCGGGGGTGGTGGGTACCCCACCTGCAAGCAGTGGTGGTCAGATGGGAGCATCGGCCTACGGGACCGACTGAAAGCCCAGGTCGACCCAAGCCTGCTGAACCAGTTCCTCGGATGGGCAAAGTGGCTGTCCCAGGAGGAAGTAACCGACTCGATGATTCGCCAACTCGTGTCGCCATCCAGCCAGGTCAACGGCGACGTCTACACCGACTATGGCGGACAGATCGACGGAACCGTCTGGAATGGCCTTGCTCGTGCAGGGGGAACACTGGGGGTCGCCGTAGGCTCGCTGGCCTTCTTCCCGGCTATGGACATGGTGCGTCAAGCATTACCGATGGTAGTGGCCTTCCTCAAGATGGCCATGGTTATCTGCATTCCACTGGTACTGATAATCGGAGCGTATCAACTGAAGGTTGCCATGACCATGTCAGTAACAATGTTCGCCTTAATATTTGTAGATTTCTGGTTTCAACTGGCAAGATGGGTCGACAGCACCATCATCGACGTTTTATATGGCTCGGGCTCGCCGCACTTATCCTTTGATCCAGTGATGGGCTTGAACACCACGACTCAAGACGCGATTCTGAACTTCGTCATGGGTTCGATGTTTATCATTCTCCCAACCTTTTGGGTTCTAGCTCTTGGCTGGGCAGGAGTGCAAACAGGTACAATTCTTAGCGGACTGTCAGAAGGAACTGGAGCAGTGCAAAGGGCAGGTCAAAAAGCAGGCAATCTGGTTGAGGGCGGAGTAAAGTCGGTTGCTGGAGGAGCCTCAAAGAGCTGAGCGCATCATGGTGATACTGGCTTGATACAGCAAGTACTGAGCCAGTATCTATTTAACTGACCTACCATAAGAATCAAGCGGTCTTTCAAAAACATCCCGACCGTATGGTGCCTCTTCATCCTCAGAAAACAGCTCAACCTTTCCGAGGTCAACTTTGGAAAGTGCGTACAGACCGAGAGTCAGAGAAAAGACTGTCAGTAGCACCGACATAACCCAGCTGATCGAGTTGGCTAAAATGAGCGCAATAACCGTTGCTAGGAATACCCGTTTAACCCAACGGACTGTCGGATTGATGTCATGCATGAAGAAACGCGCCACGCTCCCCAGAGCCCGGCCCAAGCGGAAGGCAATCGATCGTTTGGCGGCTGTGGTCATGTTCCATCTCCTTGCTCTGTGAGAGCACCTTGCCATCAGATATACGACACCTTTGGCATTTCCGCAAGAGGTATGGCATAAAACGCCATCACCACTCATCAGGTTCACATCCATGGCCACCCACAATGTCGTCGTTCCCAAGCCGATGGAGCAGTCCATTGATGATTTAGTCAACACTGGTCGGTACCAGAACTTCAGCGAAGTCGTGCGTGCAGGCATCCGGATGCTGCTTGAGCATGAAGCAGCTGAGGCAGCCAGGCTCGAAGCACTGCGGAACGCAACATCAGTAGGCATCATGCAGGTCGAAGCAGGCCAGTACGATGAAATCGATCCGTCCAATCTGGCAGCCTACCTGGACAATCTTGGAAGACTAGCGGGCGATAAAGCATGAGAAGGGTCATGGTTCGCATGTCACCCCAGGCATGCATCGACATCGCCGATACGCTTCGCTTCACCGAGGTGAGGCTCGGTCAGTCCGTCAGGAATCGGTATCAAGACTTGCTGCAGGAGACGCTCCTCGCCCTAGCTGAACAGCCGACGCCGGTAGACAGCAAAATGCGTGATGAGCTTTCCCCGGGCCTTCGCAGCCTGCATCTGTCATTCAACGTGCTGGAGATGACTGACGGCCGTGTGATTAGACCTCGACATATCGTGTTCTACCGAACTGGGACAGATCAAATCGTTGAGATACTACGGGTCCTCCACGATGCTATGGAGGTCGCGCAGAATTTGAAACACCTGCATCAGCAGTAAAGGGTAAATGGCTCAACAGCAAATGGGCTTGAATGGATAATGGAATGGATCACAAGGGTAAAAGCCCTACCCGAAAGGGCGGACGTAGTCCGATAAAAGGAAACTCTAGGAGCTTAATATGCAAGCAACTTGGTGGGAAAAAACAGTCGAGTACGGTTTCATCCTGAGACTCAACGCAGCCGGTCGCTTAGATTTCGCAGCGCCGATTGCAGGCCGACATGAGCGTTCATCAGGCGATGGCATTTTCGGAAAAGATAAAAAACTGGTACTTGTAGAGTTCAAGAGAGACAACTCAGAGATCGCAGCAGAGAAAACAATCTTCACGGACTACGACGCAGCTGCAAACCAGTTGAACCATTACAACCATCATTGGATTGTATATGGCGGCCTGACCAATGAGCAAAAATTAGGACTCGGGAATCAGAAGTATTTTGACCCGAATGCTCGGTCCGCCGATCTTGCTGATATTCTCTCCATGGGCATAACTCACCTTGAGTTCATGAACTACCTTGAACAACTACAATATTACAGGAGTGCAGATGGGCGCGGCGGAGGTGGTCACGTCTCACCCGAAAGTATGTTAACGGTTCTAGGTATTTCGCCGTCGGGAAAACTTGTTGCAGCCTCAGCCTTGAACAATATAAGCATGAACTGAAACCTGCTTCACCTGCTCCACGTACCCCCCCTAGCTCAAGTCCATCATTGAGACCACGCGGCATGTAGTGATGGCGCATTGCCACGAATTCTAGAACCTCTCAGATATCCTTTTCCGTTGATGCCATCTTGGCATTAGGAGAAAAGCCCGCTCCATGCACACCCATGGAGCACCCTATGCACCTCCTATCATGGTTAGGCCGCCGTGCGGCCAAACCAACGCCAGAAGCCTCACCGCATGGCTTCCATCTGCCGGCGAAGGCTACTGCTCTGCTGCAGAGCCCCCTCCGCCAGCAGCTCCTGGAGAATATCTGGCGTCGGGCTTCGCTCTCACGAGCTCAGTTCAACACCCTCTACCTCAAGCCGCTCGAGCGCTACGCAGAGCTGGTGCAGCTGCTCCCTGCTTCTGAAAACCATCACCATGCCCACCTTGGGGGCCTCCTGGACCATGGCCTGGAGATCATGGCTTACGCCCTCAAGATCCGTCAGACACACCTTCTGCCGATCGGAGCGCCACCGGAGTCGCAGTCGGCCCAGGCTGAGGCATGGACCGCAGCCGCAGCGTACGGTGCGTTGCTGCACGACTTGGGAAAGATCGCTGTTGACCTCCGCGTGGAGCTCGAGGATGGCCGAGTGTGGCACCCGTGGCATGGACCGATCAGCCGTCCCTACCGGTTCAAGTACGTCAAAGGCAGGGAGTACCAGCTACACGGTGCTGCTTCAGCCCTGGTGTATATGCAGGTCCTGGACAGCGGGATTCTCGACTGGCTCAGTGGTTTTCCTGAACTATGGAGGCAGCTGATCTACCTCCTCGCAGGTCAATACGAGCACGCCGGCATACTCGGCGAAATTGTGGTGCAGGCAGACAAAGCTTCCGTTGCCCAGCAACTGGGAGGAAATCCAGAGCGCGCGCTTACTGCCCCCAAACAATCACTGCAGCGGCAACTCGCCGACGGCCTGCGATTCCTTGTGCGGGAGAAACTCAAGCTCAATCACCAGGACGGACCTGCAGATGGCTGGCTGACTCAGGATGCGCTTTGGCTGGTGAGTAAGCCTGCAGCAGATCAACTCCGGGCATACCTGCTAACCCAGGGTATTGAGGGAGTGCCAACCTCCAATGCCCCGTTCTTCAACATGCTGCAGGACCAGGCAATCATCCAGACCAACGCGCAGGATAAAGCGATCTGGAAAGCCACCATCGATAATGGCCGCGGCTGGAAGAATAGCTTCACCTTCTTGAAGGTCTCGCCCGCACTCGTATGGCCCAATCCGGACGATCGCCCTCCCCAGTACGCCGGCACCCTCACCCTGGAGCAGGAACCGGAAGCAGTCACGCAGCCGAGTACGAGTGAGGAAACAGTTTGCGCGGTACCGGAACAGCCCATCGACACGAGTGAAGACACACCTCAACCGCCGGCGCGGCCCCGAGCGCTGGTACAGCCAGCTCCAAGCCAAGGAATCCAATCATCTGAGCGTGAAGAACTACTGTCACTGTATAGTAATATCACTGCGCCATCAGAAGAGCTAAGTGCTAGCCAAGGCTCAGCAGCCGCCTCCCCTCCCCATCAAGGACTAGAGGAGGTAGGGCGGGCTGACGATTCTCTAGCAGCCATAGCAAGGAATGCTGCACAAAAAGATGTAACCACAATGCCTACGAGTAGTTCGTTGGGAGGGGCTTTCATCGCTTGGGTAAAAGCAGGTGCCGCCTCCCATAAATTGATCATCAATGACACCAAGGCCCTGATTCACACCGTCGACGACACCGCAATGCTCGTCACCCCAGGGATCTTCAAGCGATATGTGCTGGAGCACCCAGAGCTTGAGAAGATCGTCGGTAAACCTGGGACAGCGGCCTGGCAGCATGTTCAACGCGCCTTTGAGAAAGAGAAGAGCCACCAGAAGACCAGCAAGCAGCTGAACATCTGGACCTACGATGTAATAGGTCCAAGGAAGACCACGCAGTTGAGGGGCTACCTGCTTCTTGACCCGAAGCTGATATTCCCCGAGCAGCCCATGAATAACCCAAGCTTGAGACGGGTGACGGAAGGGGCCGCCGAATGACGCCCGAGAATCTGCTCCGGGAATACCTAGTCGATCACGACCTCCGGCCGGCCAGTGCGAAAATCTACGGCGCGGCAATGAAGAAGCTGGAAAAAGAAACTTCGGCAAAGCTGTCGATGTGGAGTCTATCGATCGACGTGGCGTTCTCGCGTTGAGGAACAAGCTGATTGACGGAGGTCTATCGAAGCGCAGCTGGAACACCTACTCCAATCACCTCCGAACCA
>ENA-OOPE01000036-OOPE01000036.1-human-oral-metagenome-genome-assembly--contig:-NODE-36-length-6639-cov-4.472973_pt1 | contig 6639 bp, 7 predicted proteins | sample MGYA00245299_ERZ501140 | MGnify/ENA primary metagenome ERZ501140 (study PRJEB25959, sample SAMN05335011) | human oral metagenome | host: human-associated | place: USA: California | collected 2014-04-08... | reverse complement strand
GATCCGGCGTCCGCCAGCGCGCGACGCGCCACGCTCATGTGTCCCTGCAACTGCGAAGCCGTATCAGCTGATAGGAGCAGCGAGAGGTGATGATCGCCGAGGGCAAACCGGTTGGATTCGAGATCGTCAAGCGCGTCCGAGAGTTCGTCGATCTGCGAGGCCGCCGGATCCTGAGCCGAGACGAGCTGGTTCTGCTTGCGCGTCAGCACCGTCTTGGCGTCGGCCTTCGACAGAAAGGCAAAAGATTGTGTAAGGATGAGTTCAAAGGGAGCTGAGAGTAGTGCGTTCAGCAGACCCGACCGGGTGGACGCCGGATATTCCTTGATCCCGAACATGCCGGCGAAGCGTGATCCGCCAGCGCTGCGTATTTCGAGGGCTTCTCGGCCGAAGATGATGCGATTCGAGTAGAGCGCCGGCCCGATCGGTCCTTGCGGCAATGGCATTGGCATCCACTCGCCGGAGGTGATGGCGTGGAGCAGTTCCATTGGTTCTGAAAACACGATGCCGTCGCGATCGACCAAACCGACGGCACGAGCATCGTAACGCTCGAGTGCCGCTACCACGTCGCGCTTGGCATCGTCGAGCCGTTTCAAGGCTTCGCTGTCAACCTCGACGGAGCGCCCGCTGGCGCGACCGAGCCGCTTGAAGAACGCTGCCGCCGCGTCCGTCGTCGCGCGGCCGGGATGCCATACCAGCGTGAGGTAGAGGTCGTTGCGAAACAGCGCTTCGCTCCGAAGCCGCTCGCGATATTGCGCATCCAGCGCGGCCGAAAATGTCGAGCTGAAGGTGCCGCTCGGGTAATCCGATGTCCGGCGACGAACCAGATAGGACCATAGCGCCAGCCGGTCGTCGGCGATATTGCGTAGCGTGAGGTTAAGTTTGGCATGAAGGTCATTCAGATCGACCGCCTCAGCTGTCTCAAATGAGATGCCATCGATCCGGATCACCGTGATCAAGGCGCGGGTCGAGAGGCTAATGACCGTATCGGTCACGTGCCGGGCGAACGGCAAATAGATATCGGACTCGATCTCGCGGGCTTTCGCCGCTGCGTTACGCATAACCAAAATCCCTTGCTCGATAACGCCGAACCAGCTTCAGCGGCGTGCAGGACGATCCGCCCCAGAACAGGGCGTTGCGCGTGCGGCCCCGGGTCTCGATCCAGGCGAGCAAAATCCGGAACATGTTGGGATCGTGCCGGCAGATAATCCGACAGAGGCCGTGGATAGGAAGTGCGACCAGGCCGTACAAAATGCTCCCGGCCACCAGGAACAGGATGCAGGAGAACATCACGTTCAGCGCCATCGCCTCCATCGTGACGCCGGCGATCATGGCCGGACGCGTGCAGGCGAGGAATAAAGTGTCCTCGGTGAGACGCATGGGCTCAGTCATGGGTGACCACCATCATCATCGACCACCGGTCAAGGTCGAGACTACCTCGGAGGCGCCGAACGTAATGGCGACGCCAAGAACGACGTAGGCGGCCTTGCGCAGATCGAGATAACCAAACATCCAGGCGATGCCGACGATGATGACCGCCAGTGTCGCCAGCAGCCGCGCGACGTTGCCGGTCAACATGGTAACGATGTTCTGCAGCACGCCCTCGATATTCGCGGTCTGGGCCAACGCCGGTTCGGCCAGTCCGACGCTGACAACGAGTCCGATGCAAAGAAGTGCTGCGGATTGCTTGAGGCGAGAGGGCATGTGAAGGCTTCCTATGAGAGTTGCGGCCGGACCAGGCCGGATCGAACGTGTGGTTGGAGATTGAGCAAACGAGTCACCGCCCATAGACAAAGGCTGACGTGCCGAGACCTGCGCGATAGACGTCCCAGCTTGGACGCTCCCTGGCGAGATCGGCACTGGAGGAAAAATTCGCAGCGGGTTCGTCGGCGGGAGGTTGCGAGGGCGCGCGTGACCCCAGCTGGGGCATGGTGGGTTTGTCCTTCATCGCAAAGCTCTTGATAGCGCCCGGTGTCGCTTTGTGGGGATCGCCTCCGTCCGCAATCGCCGTTTGAATTCGGACTTGAAGCAATCGGCCGAGGCCTGCCACATGTTGGCAAGCGTCGAACGTCGTGGCTATCGTCAGCCCTGCCAGCTTCATCTCTTCACGATCGAGTTGACCGAGGCCAATTCGAACGGGCTTGCCGGTCGCCGCCGCTTCCGTCGCGAGCTGAATCGCCTCATTTCGGTCGGTCGCCTGAAGGCGGATCGGCTTGCGCTCGCCGAGGGTGATCAGGAAGGGCTCGAACGAACTCGCTTGTTGCACGATCGCGGTCAAAGGCGCGGCCATGGCAGGCGATGCACATCGTTCAACAAGGGTAGCGAATGCGGCGGGATCCACTTCAGCCTCCGATCAGGAATAAAATCGACGCTTGCGCTTAGGCAGCGAAAGCGAAAGACGCCGGAGTTTCGATGACTGGTTTGGAAATATTGCCTGCCGTCCGGATTGCTGCGAGTGCATCATCGGTTACCGGCAACAGACCGGCGACGGCTTTGGTGGCTCCGATCTGACGAGGTTCACCAAGGCGATCGAGGCTCCACCCGGCCCGGCGCAGGATTCGCTCCATTCGCAGATCAGTGACGGTCGCGATCGCCTGAAGGTCGTTTTGCTGACCCCATTCAATCATCGCCGCAAACAGCAGGAACGTTGCTTCCCTCAAGCCATTCTCGGCTGTGGCCGCCACATTCTGTGTATCGACGCAGAAACGTGAGCTTTCCCAAATTCTGGGGTTTGTTGGCGCGGCCCGGCCGTCCAACAAGACCGGAAACGTGTCCGCCAGCATGTTGCGGCCGGTGGTTGGCAGCAGGCGGACACAACCGACAACGTCCTGCCTATCAATACCCAACAGATAGGTCGGCGAGAGGTTGTCGTATTGATCTGCCTCCAATCCGTTCGATACCGAGACTGTCCAATCGAGCCGATCCTTGAATACGCGTCGCCGCAGACCGTGCATCCCGAGCGCCAGTGCGGAATTTCTCAAGAGCGCAGGACGCGTGAGTGCGATGACGTTCATTCTTGATCTCCAGCTGCGAATCACAGGTTCGAGATCCACGAAATCAGGAGCGGTGACCGCTAGAAGCTGTCAGTTTCGACAGGGGTGTGGGGAACACCGGCCTGCCCCAAAGCTGCCGTAAGGTCGCCGTAGACGTCGCACACGCAGGGCGCGAGTGTCGACGTAGTCGCGTCACGTCATGTTAGAATAAATATAAAGTTGATTAAGAGGTGCAATGAAAGATGTCCAAAGGGCCTGCCATGAATTTGTCGATTGTCTTCACACTGCGCGCACCGAAGATGATTTCCGTCGCGTGGCGGAGCGGACCGCGCATGCATTGGGATTCCGGTGGTTTGCTTATTTCGGGCGCCGTTCGGATGCCCGCAATCTGATCTCGTCCTATCCGAAAAGCTGGACCGATCACTACTTCGATGAACAATACGATGAGATCGATCCTGTTCTGCAGAAGCCCCTCACCCCATGCCGGGTGTTTCAATGGGACGGACGAGCTGCGCGATCTGCGAAATCCGCCCGAGAACGCCGTCTGTTTGACGATGCGCTCAGTTTCAAGATCAGGACAGGTTTGACGGTTCGGATTCCCGGCGGCAACGGACAATCCGCAGCGTTTACGCTGGCGGTAGATGACCGGAGCCTTGGACTCGACCGTTTTGTTGAGACCTCCCAGGATCTCCTGCAAATGATCGGCCTTACCTACCATGCGCATGTGAGCGCCAGGATGGGACGAGCCTCGTTGAACGATCAGACGGGCACCGCGCTGACGCAGCGGGAACGGCAGTGCCTTGCATGGATATCTCAGGGTAAAACGATGCAAGACATTGCATCACTTCTCGACGTCACACCGCGGGGTGTGAAGTTCCATCTCGACAACGCGCGGCGAAACCTTGCCGCATTGTCCCTTCCCCACGCCGTTGCGCTTGCGATTCGTCAAGGGTTATTGCCGTAAGCGATGCGTAGGTCTGGGTCATTGGCCGATCTCTGGCGCCTGCATTTGCCCACAGATGTGCCGCTCACAGTTGTTGCACATGCCCCCATTATTTGTGTTTGCGGGTTCGTCGAGAGAGCAATTGGGCGTCCCCCCTCGGGGGCCGGGCTGGCGGCTGCGCTGAAGCCCCGCATGCGGGTCTTCCCCCTCGCGGGCGGCCATCCCTGACGCGAGCGGGTGCTTGACCCAATAGCCGCGAAGGCTGCCCTGATCTGGAAGGGTGCGAATCGATTGGTTTTACCTCCGTTGGCGCTACACTTCTCCACTGGAGGGCGATTCGTCGCCCGTCCCCTGCATGGTCCTTTGTTGTTAGTAGGTCCTGCACTTCAACATTGGCTCGGCGGACGGACAAACGTGTCAGAAGCAGCATTCAAACTGAAACCGTTGGAAGCTCCACACTATCGCGAGCCACCGCACAACATCGAAGCTGAGCAAGCGCTGCTCGGCGCCATGCTGATCAACAACGACGCCTTTCATCGCGTTGCCGATTTCCTGAAGGCTAATCATTTCTTCGAGCCTCTGCACGGTGGCATCTTTGAGGTGATTAGCGAACTGATCCGCTCAAACAAAATTGCCAATCCCATCACCCTTAAGACGTTCCTTCCAGCAACGCTCGATATTGCCGGACTATCGGTTGCGCAGTATCTCGCCCGCCTGGCTGCGGAAGCGACGACCGTCATCAACGCTGCCGATTACGGCCGAACCGTCTACGACCTCGCGGTACGACGCGAGTTGATCAAGATCGCCGAGGACATGCTCAATGACGCATTTGACGCGGCCGTCGATTGCGCTCCGCAAGATCAGATCCAGCATGCCGAACAGCTTCTATACGAAATCGCCGAAACGGGACGCTATGGCGGCGGCTTCGAGACGTTTGAGACCGCGCTGGACAACGCCATTGACAGGGCCGCGCAAGCTTACCAGTCCGATGGCAGGCTCTCGGGGCTTGCTACCGGACTCAAGGATCTTGATGCCAAAATGGGCGGTCTTCAACCAACGGACCTCATCATCATCGCCGGCAGGCCAGGCATGGGGAAGACGTCACTCGCCACGAATATAGCGTTCAACGTCGCAAGCGCCTACGACGCGACACAACAGGTCGACGGCTCGCTGCGGCCCGTCGCCGGGGGCATCGTCGCCTTCTTCTCACTGGAAATGTCGTCGGAACAGCTTGCCACCCGCGTGCTCTCCGAACAGGCGGAAATCCCCTCCTCCAGCATCAGGCGTGGCGACATTGGCGAGACCGATTTCGGCAGACTCCTCGACTGCCGCCAGAAAATGCGACGGCTGCCCCTCTTCATCGACCAGACAGGCGCGCTCTCCATTGCCCAGGTCGCGGCCCGCGCGCGCCGTCTGAAACGACAGCGAGGCCTACACCTCATTGTCGTCGACTATATTCAGCTCATGCAGGGCAGATCCCAGCGCGCTGCGCAGAATCGCGTTCAGGAAATCACCGAGATCACGACCGGGTTGAAAGCGCTGGCCAAGGAGCTCAACGTCCCGGTCGTTGCGCTGTCCCAGCTCTCGCGCGGCGTCGAAAACCGCGACGAAAAGCGGCCGCAACTCTCGGATTTGCGCGAGTCAGGCTCGATCGAACAAGACGCCGACGTCGTCATGTTCGTCTATCGCGAAGAGTATTATCTCAAGAACAAAGAGCCCAGGCCGGGCACCGAAGAGCACCTCACTTGGGATTCTGACATGAGGGACGCTCGCGGCAAAGCGGAGGTCATTATCGCAAAGCAGCGGCACGGTCCGACGGGCACGGTGGCTATGACATTTCAAGGCGAATTCACCCGCTTCTTCGACCTCGCTGAACGCAGCCACTTGCCGCACCAATCCACGTAAATACCAACTCTCGCTGATCGATCACGCCTTGCGTCACGGTCGCTGCGAGGGACCAGTTTGCCGATTCAAGCCAGCTCTGCGGGCACCGCGCCGTCGACGAATCTGCGCTTGTCAACGTCACCGACGTTAGCCCCGCATCCGTCACCACCAGTCTTCACCGGTTCAACGAAAGAGGAGCACTTGTTCTTGCGTGTTGATCACGACGGCATGGACCCGCGGATGAAAGATGTGCGGTTCGGCAAGGCCCGGCTTCCGGGAAAGGACCACCCCGCTCTCGAATGGGCTTTCCTTGGTTCAAGCGCGGCCTTCCACGATCAACCCGCAAGGGGTTCGCTACGCAAGCGTGCGACCTCTTCGGCTTCGCCTGCGAGGTGACCGCGGCCTCCCATGAACACGTCGGCGCCTGTCGAGCGGGGATGGTCCCCGCCACAAGACGGGAGCCTCACGATGTCGCACAATCTCACCCTCGCACAGAACCATGCCTTCGATCTGGCCCGCACACTGATGGTGCCGGTCGTCCTCTTTGAGGTTGATGACGAATTCGGCGTCATGGTCTCCAGCGAATACGATGGCGAAGAGAACGCCATCGTTCATGAATACGACCCCTGGTCCCCGGCTCATTGAGCCGGGTGACCGGCTGCCGCTGGCGCCTTGCCGGCTGCAAGGGAAGCTTCGCCGCGCTCGTGATCCGCCGATTGATGGCATGTCAACGCGCCCTTGCATCCGGCAGGCTTCGCGGCCGGTCGGGGATGTTCCGCAAGGCTTGGAACAAGCGAGACCAACCGAGGAAAGGGCCGGATC
>ENA-OOPE01000033-OOPE01000033.1-human-oral-metagenome-genome-assembly--contig:-NODE-33-length-7070-cov-6.196025_pt1 | contig 7070 bp, 6 predicted proteins | sample MGYA00245299_ERZ501140 | MGnify/ENA primary metagenome ERZ501140 (study PRJEB25959, sample SAMN05335011) | human oral metagenome | host: human-associated | place: USA: California | collected 2014-04-08... | reverse complement strand
GACTTCGTCAAGGCGATCAAGGCTACCGGACGTAAGCAGATCATCATTGCCGGCGTGGTAACGGATGTATGCGTAGCGTTCCCGACCTTGTCGGCACTGGCGGAAGGGTTTGATGTGTTTGTGGTTACCGATGCGTCGGGGACCTTCAACACCACGGTGCAGCAGGCAGCGTGGAGCCGGATGACCCAAGCGGGTGCGCAGATGATGAACTGGTTCTCGGTGGCGTGTGAGCTGCATCGCGACTGGCGCAACGATATCGAAGGCCTGGGGAATTTGTTGTCCCAGCGTATCCCTAACTATCGCAACTTGATGAATGGTTATGCGGCGCTGACGGCCCATCAGAAGTAAGTAAGCCGACGGTTGCGATAAGCCTGCCCTGAAAAGCAGGCTTTCGCTGTTTTGTGCCAGCAGTTGCCCCCCTTGACTCTCCCCTATACAGCACACCCTACCCTGAAAGCCCCACCTTTCAGGTCACGCCCCATGGCTCAACGCATCCTGGTCATCCTTGGCCATCCTTCAACCACCAGCTTCTGTTCGGCCCTGGCAGACACCTACAGCCACTCGGCAAAGATCGCCGGCCATGAGGTGCGCGTCCTACGCCTGGGTGATCTGGTTTTCGACCCGATCCTTCACAACGGCTACAGCGAAATCCAGCCCTTGGAACCCGACCTGCTCAGCGCCCAATCCGACATCCTCTGGGCCACTCATCTGACGTTCGTCTTTCCGATTTGGTGGGGCGGCATCCCGGCGCTGTTAAAGGGCTTTATCGACCGCATTTTCCTACCTGGCTTTGCCTTCAAATACCGTGAGGGCAAGCTGTTTCCTGACAAGCTGCTACACGGCCGCACCGCACACTTGCTAGTGACCCTGGATACGCTGCCGTGGTATTACCGCTGGTTCTATCGCATGCCGGGCGTGCATCAGATGCGCAGCACTACATTGGCGTTTTGCGGGATCAAGCCGCTCAAAACGTTACTGCTGGGAGCGGTGCTGGGTTCTACGCCGGGGCAGCGAGCCAAGTGGCTGACACGAGCCAGCGTACTAGCGGGAAAAGGGAGTTTTCATGTACATCGGCAAAGCCGCGCAATTGTCGGGCACGACCATCAAGGCGATTCGGCACTATGAAGCGATTGGCCTGCTGCCGACGCCGCAGCGCCGGGGCCAATACCGGGTCTATTCAGAGCAGAGCGTTGAGCTGCTGATGTTTATCAAGTGTGCGCAGCAGTTGGGTTTCAAGCTCAAGGAGTTGCAGGAAATTTTGCGCGGTTCCCAAGGCGACGCGTTGCCTTGGGAGCGGGCAGACCGGGCCATCGCCAGCAAGAAACGCGAGTTGGCCGCACAAATCGCCAAGTTACAGAGCGTACAGGCCGGCTTGCTTGAGTTTGAGAGCCAACTGAAAGAGGCGCATGGACACTGTTCGTCAATGAGCAGCATCGCTATTTGAAGTAGCCTTTGAAGGTGAACTGACGCGATTTTTTCGCTGCCCACGTAAGCCCATTCTGATTTTCAAAACCGTTCATCCAGCCGCTTTTCGCTGCGGCAGACTCCGACGCCTTGCCTTCTGCCGAGACGTCACGGATGACCAACGCTTCCCACATTGCCCATATCGAACATGAGCTGGATAGCTTCCATCAGAGCCTGGTGACGTATCGCCAGCAACTGGGGGCCTGGTATTCGCGCGCGCTGGATTCGGTGAGCCACGCCGCTGATTTACCGTCGTTGCTGGGGATGGATCGGGTGTTGCGCGCGGGGAATTCGCAACGTTCCGTGAGCCTTTCCGATACCGACTTCTCCACCGTGGCCCGCTGCCCGGCGGGCGGTGTGTTGCAGATCGAAAGCAAGTTCGAGTCGGTGTATGACGTGCCGATCGGCGATATCCCGGTTGAGGTGATCGGCCTGGATGACGGCAGTTCTACCGTGGTCATGCTCGATGAACAGGGTAAAGGCTCACACCCATGCGTCGCGGGCGCGCGCTACCAGGTACGGGTGCAAGGCGGCGTGTCGGCGCAACAGGTGGACGCGTTGTTTGTGTCCTACGCCGGGCTGACCGCAGACCTGGAGCAATGGCTGCGGTCGCAGTGGGAAGGGTTCAAGCCGCATTGGCAACAGTCGACGGCCAGCGCGATTGGCAGCGGGATATTGGCTGGCAGTTGGGCGGCGATTCGCGAGGTGTGGGACAGCATCCAGCTGGTGCAGGCAATTCTTGAAGACCCGTTGAAGTACGTCGAACAGCTTGGCGCCGAAGCGGCCAAACTGGCGGATTTGGCCGCCAGCGCCCCCAAGGTCATGGAACAGGCGATGTTGCTCGCCAGTGATGAAGCGGCGCTGTTCCTGCTGGTGCGCACGGCGATGATCTGGTTGGACGCATTGCCGCCCAGTGAGATTGCGCAAGTGGCGGCTGGGTTTGTGGTGTCGCTGCTGATCGACCTGGTGATGGGTGCGGTGCTGACCATCGCATTGCCGGCGGCGGCTGTGGCGTATTTGAGCCTGCGGCTGGCCAGGTATGGCGCGCAGATGGTTAAGGCGGCGGTGGGTTTTGTTCAGGGCGTGCTGGCGATTCTGACGAAGTTCATGCAGGCGGTGGATCGCTACAAAGCGGTGGCGGTTCGCGGCGTGGTCGGCGGGCTCAAGCAAGGCACGCTGCAGATGCGCTGGCGGGCGCGGCAGAACACGGTGCTGAAGCAAAAAGAGCACGTGGATGATGCGCCTCTTTCGGGGAAAAACCCTGCGGGGGATGCTGCCGCGTCTTCGGATAAAACCGTAACCAACGGCTGCCCGGTGTCGATGGTTACCGGCGAGGAGCTGCTCACCCTCACCGATGGCACGCTGGACGGGATCTTGCCGTTCGAGTGGACCCGGTTGTACCGCACCAGTGCGGTGGAAGTGGATTGCGGGTTGGGGTTTGGCTGGAGTCATTCGCTGGCGCACAGGCTTTCTGTGGTGGGCGATTCAGTCGTCTGGATTGACCATGAAAACCGCACGACTGAGTTCCCGCTGCCCACCGCGGCTCGCCCCGCGATCACCAACAGCCTGGCTGAAGCGGCGATCTATCTGGGCGCTTCGCCGGATGAACTGGTGCTGGCCCAGGCGGCGCGGTTTTATCACTTTCGCGACGGTGTATTGGTCTCGATCAGTGACGCGTATGACAACCGCCTGCGAATTTTCCGCGACGTATTGGGGCGCATTGAGCGGTTGGATAACGGCGCGGGCCGGTCGCTGTTTTTGCGCTATGAACGGGGCCGCATTGTGGCGGTGGACTACCAGGTTCAGCGCGCCAAGGGGCATGAACCCTACGTCTGGGTGACGGAGCAGCACGTTGTTGCCTACGCCTATGACGACGCTGGACGGCTGGTCTCGGCGACCAATGCCGTCGGCGAAAGCGAGGCGTATCGGTACGACGAGCAGCACGTGATTCTTGAGCGTGGCTTGGCCGGTGGGGCGAGTTTCTTCTGGGCGTGGGAACGGTCTGGCAAGGCGGCGCGATGTGTCCGGCATTGGGCCAGCTTTTCGCAGATGGACACGCGCTATGTGTGGAGTGACGACGGGCGCGTCACGGTGCACAACGCCGATGGCAGTCAGGAAGTGTATGTCCATGACCACCGGGCGCGGCTGGTGCAGCGGATTGATCCGGACGGTGCGCAGCACTTCAAATCCTACGATGACAAAGGTCGGCTGACGGTCGAGCAGGACCCGTTGGGGGCGGTGACGGCGTATCAGTACGATGAAGCCGGGCGCTTGGTCGCGCTGTTTCCGGGGGATGACGAGCCGACGTCCTACGAGCATGACAATAGCTTCGTACGGGTTGTAAGGCGGGGTCTGGCGGTCTGGAAGTACGAGCGCAATGACCAGGGCGATGTCATTCGTAAGACCGATCCCGATGGGCATGTCACCGACTACAGCTACGACCAATACGGACAACTGGTTGGGGTTTGGTACCCGGATCACAGCTGCCAGCGGCTGGTGTGGAATGAGCGCGGGCAACTGCTGGAGCAGACGCTGCCCAATGGCGGTGTGCGGCGCTATCGCTATGACGACTTGGGTCGACAGATTGCCCGCGAGGATGAGCATGGCGCGCTGACCCAGTACCAATGGGATGCCGCCGGGCGCCTGGTCAAGCTAACTCAACCGGACGGCGCTACGCGCGAATACAGCTACAACCCCTACGGAAAAATCACCGCCGAACGCGATGAACTCGGGCGCGTCACCCGCTACGAATACGCCGACGGCTTGCACCTGATCAGCCGCCGTATCAATGCCGATGGCACCCAGGTCCACTACCGCTACGACAACGCCCGGCTACTGCTGACCGAGATCGAAAACGAGGTTGGCGAGACCTACCGGCTCGACTACCACCCCAACGGGCTGATTCAACAGGAAGTCGGGTTTGATGGGCAGCGTAGCGCTTACGCCTATGACCTCAACGGCAACCTGCAGGAAAAGACCGAACACGGCGACGATGGCAGTCAGCTCGTTACTCGTTATGAGCGAGACCACGCCGGTCGCCTCGTACGAAAAACCCTGCCCGACGGCAACCTTGTTGAATATACCTACGACCGCCAAGGCAACCTCCTCAGCGTCGACGACGGTCACTGGGCGCTAGCCTACGAATACGATAGCCAAAACCGTCTCACCGCCGAACACCAAGGCTGGGGCACCTTGCGCTATGGCTACGATGCCTGCGGTCAACTTCAAAACCTGCGCCTGCCCGACAACAACCGCGTGGTGTTCAACCACAGCAAAGGCGGCCACCTCGCCACCGTCGAGTTAAATGGCGCACTGCTGACCTCTCATCTATTCAAGGCCGGCAAGAACACCAACGCCAACAGGGCCAGCTCCTCAGCCACTACCACTACGACGAACAACACCGCCTGCACGCCCACACCGTCGCGCAACAGGACACCCACCTTTACCAGCGCCACTACGACTACGACAAAACCGGCAACCTCACCCGTTTAGTCGACAGCCGCAAAGGCGAACACCACTACCACTACGACCCCTCCGCCCGCCTCACCCGCGCCGACCATACGCAAGCCCCGCACGAACGCTTCGCCCACGACCCGGCCGGCAACCTGCTCATGCAAGACCGCCCCGGCCCCGACATCGTCGCCGGCAACCGCCTGATGATCCAGGGCGACCGCCACTACGACTACGACGCCTTCGGCAACCTGATCCGCGAACGCCGCGGCAAAGACCATCAACTCGTCACCGAGTATCGCTACGACTGCCAGCATCGGCTGATCGGCATTACCCAGCCCGACGGCCAAACCGCGAGCTATCGCTATGACCCGTTTGGGCGGCGCATCAGCAAGACGGTCGACAACATCACCACGGAGTTTTTCTGGCAAGGCGACAAACTCATCGCCGAGCACCACGCCGAAAAGCATCGCAGCTATCTCTACGAACCGGACAGCTTCCGCCCACTGGCGCTACTGGAAGGCTTCGGTCCAAAAGAAACGAAGCCTTATCACTACCAACTCGACCACCTCGGCACACCCCAGGAGCTCACCGCCCCCGACGGTGAAATCGTCTGGTCCGCCCACTACCGCGCCTACGGCGAAATCACCCGGTTCGACATCGGAACAGTCGACAACCCACTGCGTTTTCAGGGTCAGTACTTTGATCAGGAAAGTGGGCTGCACTACAACCGCCATCGCTACTACAATCCGGATGTTGGTCGTTACCTGACACCGGATCCGGTGAAGTTGGCGGGTGGGATCAATGGGTACCAGTACGTGCCTAACCCTACGGGGTGGGTTGACCCGTTGGGACTGAATACTTGTCCCGGTGGAGACAGATGCAAGCCATCTGTCGATGCCAAAAATCCGAAGATAAATGCTAACTCCAATCCGGGCGAACCTGCCCTGCCATCCGCATCAGGAGAGATGGTCAGGGTTAGACACTACACCAATAGGAAGGGATTGAATGGAATAGAGCAAGATGGAGAAATTTTAGCGCTTGACAACAATAGAGTTTACGTAGAACGAGCAAGAAGTAAGATTCTAAGCGCTGCTGATGTACAAAAGCGCTATCAGGTCGATATAAGCCGGGGTCGAGACTACGTAGAAACTGACGTTCCGAAACACATGCTGAAAGAGAAGAAAAACCCAAGGTACGGCTCGTTAGAGCTGACAATTTGGGGAAATCTAAAATTAATAAATCCTACTTTCGTCAGGAGAAAGTGAAATGTTGGATGCAAACAAAAAAATAACCATCTCTGGAGAAGACGCTCTGGAAGCACTGGCAGAAATCGAATTCATGTTAGTTTCACTGCGCAAAATGGGCACCTACTATATTGATAAACCCTGCGAAGACTATCAGCGAGCCACTACGGACTTTATTGACAACGCTCGAATTACATCGAGGCTCGCCAAAGTAAGAGGACTAATCACTGCAGGATTCGACACAACTTTGGGCGACGACGACATGGATGACTTAGAGCGCTACATGCAAGGCTTGGAATTCTGGAAGCCCACATAACACCAAAGCCTTGGCAGAAAGGGGACAGAACTATTTATAGACTAAAGATCCGACTCGCTGTTTTCGATCAAATAAATCTGCCCCCCAGCCCCCTATCTAGCAATAAAAGTCGTACCACACTCTTACGAAGAAGGGCACGGAACCGGATTTTTACCGGGTGAAAAACATCCAGGAAGCTGATATGAAAAAAATCCCTGTGGCAGATGGAACAATTGAAAAACTGATTTGCAACCGCAATACATTGATAATGGAGTTTACAGACTGGCAGGAAAAACGTTGGAATATAACCTTTAACGACCTAGTTGCCTTTCAAGGCTTAGGCCCTGTCGGCACCGAAATATGCGACATGTACGAAGAGGAAAACACATGGCTTTCGCAAGAAGCCACTAGACTGGAGCCTGGTGAAACTGGAATAACCTACTGCTTTACATCGAGTAATGGCGGAAAAACAATTCTTCTCGTAGTTGCTGGCAGCTATAGCGCACAAGAGATATGACATTGACTGACGCGGAGTAGAAAGGGCGCAATCAAATAATTCCGCCCCCTTTTTCCAAAAACCGTATTACAAATAACTAAAAGGTTCGCAAAAAAAA
>ENA-OOPE01000029-OOPE01000029.1-human-oral-metagenome-genome-assembly--contig:-NODE-29-length-7345-cov-2.456913_pt1 | contig 7345 bp, 9 predicted proteins | sample MGYA00245299_ERZ501140 | MGnify/ENA primary metagenome ERZ501140 (study PRJEB25959, sample SAMN05335011) | human oral metagenome | host: human-associated | place: USA: California | collected 2014-04-08... | reverse complement strand
GATGGCCTTGCACTGCCCCCGGCCGGCAGGTGGGTGCCGACATTGCTCGGCAGGCTGGAGACGGTGACGGGCAGGTTCACCACCGTCCAGTGCCACCAGCCGCTGCCCGGTCGGGGCGTCGGGATCGTAGACGGTGATGGCGAAGCTTTTGGTGCCCGCCGGGGCGTTGGCCCAGGACAGGGCAGGGGAGGTGTTGCCGCCGCTGCAGCCGAAGCCGTTGAATTCCTGCAGGTGCGTCAGCGGGCGTTGGTCGGCAATGTCCGGGCTGTTGAGTGAGAAGCTGGCGGCGTGTCCGCTGGCGGCCATGAACAGGGTAATCGCGGGGGCAAGTGCTTTGAGTTTCATCGCGGTGGTGTCCAGGCGTGGTTTGAGCCTTGATCCTAAACAGCGCAGGGGCACGGCACTGCGCCGAAGCGCTCGATGATTGTGCCGAAACGCTCTGCCCACTAAGGCTGAACCCTCAGCGTCCGGATGATGAACGCATGCAGGCTATTGACCGCCTTGGACCCGCGGGACGCCCGGCTACGCAGAATCGAAACCTCCATGGGCTCAATGCTGCCCAAACCGTGCTCGTCACCGAGTACCTGAAGCGAATCCTGCACGGTGCATTGAGTGATCGCGCAATCGCGAGCCCGCCCTCGACGGCGGCCACCTGGCCGGCAAGGCTGGAGCTGTTGTACACCACCTTGAATTCGCGCCCTTGCTGGGTGAGTGCGTTCACCGCATACCGCCGGGCGAGGCTTGCGCTTTCGTAGACGGCGATGGGGATCGGGTCGCGCCGCCACAGTTCGAACTGGGGTGAGCCTACCCACACCATGGGCTCCTTGAACAGGAAGGTGCCGCTTTGGGGCGAGTCCCGAGACACCAGCGCCAGGTCAAGATCGCCGCTGCGCAACTGTGGGATCAGCGTGGTCGACTGTTCACAGGTCAGTTCGATTTCCACACCGGCGTAGCGCGGCGAATAGCGTTTGAGCAGCGGCGTGAGGTACCGGGCCGCGTAGTCTTCGGCAACGCCAAGGCGGATGCGCCCGGTCAGCTCTTCACCGTGAAACGCCGCCTGGGTTTCAGCGTGCAGGGCGAGCATGCGCCGGGCGTAGCTCAGCAGCGTCTGGCCATCGGCAGTCAGTTGCAGGTGCCTCGGGCCGCGACTCAAGAGCTGTCGTCCAAGGGCGGCTTCGAGTTTCTTCATCTGCATGCTGACGGCGGACTGCGAGCGGTTGACCTCGTGGGCGGCGCCAGACAACGAGCCGGCATCCACCACGGCCACAAAGCATTTGAGCCAATCGAGTTGCAAATCGCTGGCGGGCATCGCGCTGACCTCTATTCGTTAATCGAATGGCTAAGGCCTGAATTATGCGCTTTTCATGGACGCTTGTTCACCCGCAACATTCTGCCTTGAACCAACACCTTCTGGATCGGATCCATGCCCTTTGATACCTGGTTGCTTTACCTGGTCACCTGCTTCGGCATCGCGGTGGTGCCAGGGCCCAATGCGTTATTGGCGCTGACCCACGGTGCGCTTCACGGCAGCCGCAAAACGCTGTTCACCATCAGCGGCGGCGTGCTCGGTTTTGCGATTGTGCTGGCGCTGTGTGCGTTGGGGTTGGGTGCGCTGATCCAGGCGTCGGCCAGCCTGTTCACGGCCTTGAAGGTGGCGGGTGGGCTGTACCTGATCTGGCTGGGCTTCGGGCTGTGGCGGGCGGCACCGGTCAGCCTTGAGGCGACCGGCACTACCAGCTCGCGGAGCTGGCCGCTGTTCCGCCAGGGGCTGGTATCGGCGATCTCGAACCCCAAGGCCTTGCTGCTGTTCACCGCGTTTATTCCACCGTTCCTGGACCCGCACCTGAACATCCGGAACGAGTCGATGAATGTCTGGCTTGACCAGCTTTCAGGGAATGCCCAGTTGCTGGGGCAAAACAGTCTGGATTCGAGCCAGTTCGCGCTGAGTCAGCTGTGGGCGCTGACCTGGCGCGAGGCGCAAACGCTGACCTATGCGGACGCATTCCTGATGATCATGGTGTGCTTCGTCGTCGCCGTGTTGCTGGTGCCGTTGATGCGCAAGGTGCAACCGCCGAAGCAGCCGACGGCGGATGCGCATTAGAGAGGACTTGTCACAACGTTTGAGGCTGTGAGTACAGCACCCGGCTCCATTGCCTACAGTCGCGTCGGAATTTGCCAGCTTGTGCATCTGGGAGGCACCTCTCTAAGGTTGCCCAGGCGCTGAATACCCCTTTACCTGTACTCAACCTCGCGTCGACAAGATGTAGCCATCTAGCTACAAATGGAACTATGATCAACAAGAAAAAAATATACGAGATCCACCAAACACCCGAGTTCGAGAGCTGGCTTAAACGTATGAAGGACACTCAGGGAAAAGCGGCAATTCTGACCCGACTGGATCGTGCCGGAGCGGGCAACTTTGGTGATTGCGAATCGGTTGGCGATGGGATGAGCGAAATGCGTGTTTTTGTTGGCCCGGGCTACAGAATTTACTATGTGCGCTCGGGAATCGCAGAGTACTTGATGCTCAGCGGGAGCGATAAAACGGATCAAAAACGGGGCATACAAAAAGCTAAAGCAATACTCGCTGGCCTGAGAGGTAAATGATATGAGCGATAAATTCAATCCCGAGGAGATGCCAATCCTCAGCCTCGACACGACGGGTACGACTCATTACGAAGCCTCGCGCTTTCTCGATAGCCCGGAAGCAATGGCGGCCTATTTGGCTGAAAGTCTGAAAACCGGTGATACCGAGGGCCTTATTCATGCGTTGGCCGAGGTCGCAAAAGCCAAAGGCGTAAATAAGGTCGCCAAGGATGCGGGGGTCAATCGTGAAAGCCTTTATAAGGTGCTGAAAGCCGGCTCGAAAACGCGATTTGAGACCATAAGGAAGCTGATGACCGCAATCGGTGTCGAACTCACCGTACAACCGGTAACAGCGCTGGCTGTCACTTCAAAACCCGTTGATCCAAGGGCTGGCAAGCCCGTTTCAGCCGCCAAGCCTGCAGCGAAGACGCGCTCGTGATCATCACTGTGTGTTTTGTTGTGGCCGTGTTGCTGGTGCCGTTGATGCGCATTGAGTCGCCGTCAGACAGTGAGGTACTGGATCACCTCGCCCATCGCGTCAATATCGGGAGCATCGCTCACTGCTGCTTCCGAGTTGCACCATGGGTAACTCAGACCTGACACCCACTTCATGACGCTCCCCAAATCCGCAGCGGGCAGCGTCTTCATATGCTCGATAGTGATGGTGAGCTTTTCAACAAGCCCCGACTCAACACTGAACTGCCACTCATACACCCCACACCCAACCCGGGCTTCGCCGGAGTTTTTGTCGGACATCCCCACCAGCCATTTGCACTGATAGGTTTTGGCCCCCGCCTGCGGTGGCTGCCCCAGGCAAAACGTATAGACGTTTTCAAAGGTCTGCCCGAACCGCCTTACCAGCACATCGCCGATGCCGCCCACCCCTTCGACGTGGGGCGGAAACGAGATGGACCCGGTGCGCACCACCATGTCCAGGATTGCCTCGGGAACAAACGCCCGGCTGAGCAAATGCGGGCGGTTGCCGTCCTTGGCGAGTATGTAGTGCTGAATCGCGAGTTGAGCAGTGTTCATGGTTTTTCCGTCGATTCCCTATCAGGTAATGCTTAGGCCTTCTGGATCAGCTCTCAGAGGTAACAACAGGCTCATCACCGGACTCGGCAGCCAGCTTCAATCGGTCTGCCTTGCTGATGTATTTATCCTTTTTGGCCGGTGCCAATTTGGCGCTGGCTTTTTGGCCTTGGCCTTGAACAGCTGCTGTAGTTTTTTGACGATTCATGTTTTCTATCCGGTGTGTAATCAGTGCTTGCCGGCGTGATTATCCATCTTTCATGCCTTTATCGAAGCAGATTTAATTCACGGCACTCCACAGCGCCACCGCGGTCTGTCCCTATACGCCTCTATTCTCGCCCAGCGGAGCCACCATGATCATCGTCCACCACCTCAACAACTCCCGTTCGCAACGTATCCTGTGGCTGCTCGAAGAACTCGGCCTGCCCTACGAGCTCAAGCGCTACCAGCGCGACCCGAAAACCAACCTCGCGCCCCCTGAACTCAAGGCGATCAATGCCCTGGGCAAATCACCGGTGATTCAAGACGGTCCCCACGTGGTGATCGAGTCCGGCGCCATCATCGACTACCTGATTCGCCGCCATGGCAACGGCCGCCTGCAACCGGATCCGGCCACTGCAACCTATGACGAATACGTGCAATGGCTGCACTTCGCCGAAGGTTCGGCCATGCTGCCACTGATGCTCAACCTGTACGTCGGGCGCCTGGGTGACGCGGGTGCGCCATTGCACCCACGTATCGAATCCGAGGTGGCGAACTACCTGGGTTATCTGGACAACGCACTGGGGCTCACACCGTACCTGGTGGGTGACGAATTGACCGGCGCGGATATCCAGATGAGCTTCATCGGCGAAATCGCCCGGGCTCAGGGCAAGCTGCAGGCCTACCCGAATGTGGCGGCGTGGGTGCAACGCTTTCAGGAACGGCCGGCGTATCGCAAGGCGCTGGAACAGGGTGGCGCATACGCGTTCGCGAAGTAAAAGGCCAGGCGGTTCCGGCGGGTGTTCATCTGTATTGCGTTAATCCCCGGGATGAGGATTACTGTAGGACGCATCCGGCATTGAGATAACACAGCATGTTCGAACTCGCCCCCATCCTGACGTATGTCGCCGTGGTCATCGGCCTTTTCCTGATTCCCGGCCCAGCCGTGCTGCTGGTGATCACCCGCACCCTCCAGGGTGGGCGCAAGGTCGGGATTGCCACCGGGCTGGGGGTGGCCTCGGGCGACCTGATCCATACGCTGTGCGCGGCGCTCGGCCTGTCGGCCATCCTGATGACCTCGGCCGTGGCGTTTAACGTGGTCAAAATCGTCGGCGCCTGTTACCTGATCTACCTGGGCGTACGCGCCTTCATGGCCAAGCCTGGCGCCACCACGCGCAAAGACCTGCCCACCGTGACCTCGACCCAGGCGTATTTCCAGGCGGTGGTTGCCGAAGTGCTGAACCCGAAAACCGCGATTTTCTTCCTGGCCTTCCTGCCGCAATTCATTCACCCGGAATCGGGTTCTTCCCTGGCGCAGTTCGCGGTGTTGGGGTTGATCTTCTCGGGGCTCAGTGCGGTGTACACCACGCTGATTTCGCTGGCGATTCGTCCGTTGAGCCAATGGATGGTGGGCCTTTCAAGGCTGCGCCGTTGGGAGGGGAAGATCATTGGGACGTTGTTCATGGGATTGGGGCTGAAGATTGCTTTCCAGCAGCGTTAATCGGTTGCAAACCGCTGCCTTTTAACCCGGTACATCTCGCCATCCGCGTGGCTGAGCAGGCTGTCGGCATCTGCTCCATCCGCCGGGTAAAACGCTACGCCGATACTGCAGGACGGCATCTTGACCGCGCCAAACTCAGCGCTCAGGGGCTGGGTCATCACCGCAACTATCTGCTGCACTTTGGCCGACACGGCTTCCGGTGACTGAATATCCGTCAGCAGCACGGTGAATTCATCCCCACCCATCCGGGCTACCAGGTCGCTCTCACGCACACACCCTTCCAACCGTCGTGCAATCACGCAAAGCACGCGGTCGCCCACGGCATGCCCGTGCACATCATTGATGGCCTTGAAGTCATTCACGTCCAGAAACAGCAAGGCCAGAGGACTTTTGTGGTGGTGAGCGGCTTGCAGGGCCTCGTCCAACCGGTCATTGAACAGCGAGCGATTGGTGAGGGCCGTCAACGGGTCGTGATGGGCGAGGAAACGCAGCTCTTCCTCCGCCTGCGTCAGGGCGGTTACGTCCCGCGCAACACCGATCCGCGCCCCCACTTCCTCGGACCAGAAGGCCGCCCACAGAATGTGCACCACACTGCCATCCTTGCGGATATAGCGGTTGCGGAAGTCGACGTGGGGCTTGCCATTCATGACCCGCACAATCGACGCCCGGGTGCGGGCCAGGTCTTCAGGGTGCATGTAGTGGGTGATCAGGGTGCCGGTCAGTTCCTCGGCGCGGTACCCCAGCAGCGCTTCGCAGGCATCACTCACAAACACGATCTGATTTTCACTGTCGACCACGAACACCGTATCCAGCATCAAGTGGATCAGTTTGGGATAGAGGGCTTGCAGGTCAACGGGCATAGGTCTGGGGAGCGTCTGGTTCGGATTGGGCGATCATAGCCCGATCCCGAAGGATGGCGAAAAGGAATCATAGCGGCCCGCAGAATAGTCCCCGGCAATGTTGCTGCGCCAATTGCGTCGCCACCAGCAGGCTGCGCCACCCTTCAAGGTCGTAGGAGAGCGCCCGCCAGAGCAGCCACGGCCAATAGTCGCAGAGGTGGAACACGCACCAGATCATTCGACACTCGGTTTTTATAATGAACGAATGATTGCTATGCTGAACACCCGACGACAAAGCGTCAACCCATTTATGGATGATTTGAAGAACAAATGACCGACATAACGAACAATCTCAATCCAAGCCGAATCGACCTGCTGGCCCTGTCGATCAAGCGCGAACGCCAGGCTGCGGGGCTTTCATTGACTGAACTGGCAAAACGCGCAGGCGTGGCGAAGTCGACCTTGTCCCAGCTGGAGTCCGGCATCGGCAACCCCAGCATCGAGACCCTGTGGTCGTTGGCCACGGCGATGGGCTTGCAGGTGACGCGGTTCTTCGAACAACCCCAGCAACACCTGCGGGTAATTCGCGCCAACGAGGGCCTGACCACCTATACCGAAACCGGCCACTACGCGGCCACACTGCTTGCGGATTGCCCGGCGGGCGTGCGTCGCGATATCTACCGGCTAAAGGTACAGCCGGGCGAAGTGCGCCTGTCGCAGCCCCACCCTGCCGGCACCGTCGAGCACGTGCTGCTGTGCAGCGGCAGCGCGAATATCGGCCCGGCCGGTGCGCCTGTGCTGCTGCACGCCGGCGACTACATCAGCTACCTGGCGAATGCGCCCCATGTGTTCGAAGCACTTGAGGCGGATACCACGGCGGTGATGGTGATCGAACATCCCTAAGCCGCGGGGATGTGCCCTCAGGCATGGATAGGCAGGGCCAACCCGAACAGCACAAAAAACCCGCCGCAGACTTTATTGAATCGGCGCCCGGTTCGCGCCAGCCAGGGCCGTACCCGGTGCGCGGCGCTGGCCACCAGGTACTCGACGATGAACTCCACCACGGCGTAGGTCAGGGCGATGGTGAGCGTCTGCGCAACGATGCTCCGGTGCGGGTCCAGGAACGGTGGAATAAACGCGGTGAACAGCAGCAAGGCCTTGGGGTTCGAGATCGCCGATACCAGCCCCG
>ENA-OOPE01000028-OOPE01000028.1-human-oral-metagenome-genome-assembly--contig:-NODE-28-length-7568-cov-2.985351_pt1 | contig 7568 bp, 14 predicted proteins | sample MGYA00245299_ERZ501140 | MGnify/ENA primary metagenome ERZ501140 (study PRJEB25959, sample SAMN05335011) | human oral metagenome | host: human-associated | place: USA: California | collected 2014-04-08... | reverse complement strand
CCGCTTTCGCGAGCAAGCCCGCTCCCACATTTGGATGGTGTCCTGCCTGGAATTACGTGTTATTTGCCGAGCTTGCGCAGCTCGTCCGACTCTATAACCCGCACCCCATCCTGCTCTTCCAGCGCCAGTCGCCACATCGCCCGCGCCAGTTCGCACACTTCAATGCCGTGGTACTTGCCCGGAATCAGCCGCGACAATGGCCCGGCCAGTTGCTCGGCCAGCCGCGGTTCCAATCGCTCACCCAACAACAGCGAAGGTCGGACGATGGTCAACTGCGGCCAATCCTGGGCTTTCAACGCCTGTTCCATCTCGCCCTTGACGCGGTTGTAGAAGATCGAGGATTTCGGGTCGGCACCGATTGCGCTGATCACGATCAGGTGCCGCGCCCCCATTTCCCGGGCGCGCTTGGCAAAGGCCAGACCATGTCCAGGTCGACGGCGCGGAACGCTTCTTCGGAGCCGGCCTGCTTGATGGTGGTGCCCAGGCAGCAGAAGGCGATGTCCACCTGGCCGCTCAGTTGCGGCAGGAATACTGCCGGGTCGCCCACCGGGTTTTCCAGGTGTGGATGCTCGGCCAGAGGCTTGCGGCTGGGTGCCAGCACGCGGGTCACGGTCGGCTCGTTGAGCAGGCGGTCCAGCAGGTGCTCCCCGGTCAGGCCGGAGGCTCCGGCGAGCAAGATATGCTGAGGCGTCAGGTACATGATGTTTCCCCCTTGATACAGATTCAGCTTAGTTGCTCTTGGCTTCCTTGCTATTCATTGAGACGCTTTCGAGCGCCTTTCGTGCCTGCTGTTTGCGTAATAATTGCCAATGGGCGATTACGCCTTTGGGGGCCCAGATCTGCGGTTCGGAGGCTTCGAAGTTGTCCGCCTGTTCGCGTTCGGCCACGTGGGTCTGTGCCAGCTTGAAGGCTTGCTGCAAGTCGTCGGTCTGGTTGAAGGCCTGGGCAAAGAGGGCGTCGCCGAAGTAGGTGAAGTCGGCCTCTTCGGAGCAGCCGAACGACACGCGATCGGCGCGCGAGGCGGTCATGATCAGGGTGTGTTCGTCCTTCAGGGCCGGGATGAACCCGCCGGAGTAGCAGGCCGAAATCACGATGATCTTGTCGCGGTTCTTCAGCGGTGCCAGCACGGCGGCCAGCTCATCGGCCGGCAGGTCGGCCAGCTCCATGCGCGGCTGGTCGAGCACCAGTTCGTGCTCGTGGGTGCCGTGGCTGGTCAGGTAGATAAACACCAGGTCTTGCGGGCCACTGCGTTCGGCCAAGGTCTGGACTGCGCGGCGCAGGCTTTCGCGAGTGGCCATCGGGCGGTCGGCAATATGGTCGCGATGGTTCACCAGGCGGATCTGGCCGTAGGCGCCGAAGCGTGTGGCGAGCATGTTGCTGACGTAGTCGGCTTCGCGCAGGAACACACTTTGTTTGCCGTCGCCGGCCACCACCAGGGTGTACAGCTCCACCCCCGATTTGGACGCGGGCACGGCGGCGAGGGCGGCATCCAGCAAGTGGCCCTGGGCAAACAGGCCGATTTCCAGCGGGTCAGGCAACAATTTGCCCTCGGCGTCGCGCACGCGCATGCCGTTGACCCAGGTGCCGGCCTGCACGGTGCCGTCGGTGAGCACCAAAGTGCCACGACCTTGATAGCTGTCGCTGTCGAAGCCACCAATATAGAAGCTGCCGTCGGTGAGGTTCAGGCGGCCTGTGCCTGTGAAGCGCCAGTCGACGAACTGGCCGACGTAGTGGCTGCCATCGACGCCGATCAGTTCGCCCTTGCCGCTGAGGGCGCCTTCCTTGAATTCGCCGATCCATACGTCGCCGTCGGCGTTTTCGTAGCGGCCCTTGCCGTTGAGCTGGTTTTGTTTGAAATGGCCGATGTACATGTCGCCGTCGGCGCTGTTGAAGGTGCCGTTGCCCTCCAGCTGGCCATCGACGAAGCGGCCGCTGAACTGGTTGCCGCTGTCGTCGTTGCGCTGGCCTTCGCCGTTGGGCTTGCCGTGGGCGAACTGGCCCTGGTACTGGCTGCCGTCGGCCAGCTCGAGGCGGCCGAGGCCGGAATACTGGTCGTCCTTGAATTCGCCGCGATAGGTCATCTGCCCCTCTTTGAGGGGTGCCTTCGCCGTTGCGCTTACCTTGTTTGAAACCGCCGACGTAGCTGTTGCCCGACGTGGTCAGGCTGCCCTGGCCGTCGAACAGGCCCTGCTGGAACTGGCCTTTATAGACCTCGCCGTTGCTGCCATGCCATTCGCCCTGGCCGTGCCACTGGCCTTTATCGAACTGGCCCGCGTACCAACTGCCATTGGGGTAATCCACCCGGCCCTGGCCTTGCAGCAAGCCATTGACCACATCGCCACGGTAACGACCGCCATCGGGCAGCCGCGCATCGGGCGGCAACAGCGATTCGCCGTCGCCGCACGCGGTGAGCAACAGGACAAGAGCAAGGGGAGCGAGTGGGCGCATAGCGGGATCCGGATAATTGAGCGCCGAGTATGCCGCAGCTGCGAGATCTATACATAAATTTACATGAATTGTGGTGAGCGGACGGGCTCACCACAGCCAGGCTTCAGACGAAGCAGAGTGACAACGATTCTGCAATGTAGGCCGGTTTTTCCTGGCCATCGATTTCCAGGGTGCAGGTGGCTTTAAGCAACCATTGCCCAGGTTTTTTCTCGGTGGCGTCGGTCAGGGTCACGGCCAGGCGCACCCTGGAGTCGACCTTCACGGGCTGGATGAAGCGCACGCTGTCCAGGCCATAGTTGACCGCCATCTTCAGGCCTTCGGGCATGATCAGGATGTCTTCGATCAGCTTGGGTATCAGCGACAGCGACAGGAAACCGTGGGCGATGGTGCCGCCAAACGGGGTCTGGGCGGCTTTCACCGGGTCGACGTGGATGAACTGAAAATCGCCGGTGGCTTCCGCGAACAGGTTGATACGTTCCTGGTCGATGGTGAGCCATGCAGAACGTCCCAGTTCCTTGCCGACATATTCTTTGAGTTGCGCTACGGGTACTGAGGGCATTGCGACTCTCCTTCTTTGCTCGGTTGGCTTCATCGTTTTTGTAGTTTTGGACAGGTCCAGAGAACCAATGTAGATCATCACGGGCACTTGGCCCGGTCAACCCACCATGCTTTGGCGAATGCCGCTCCATAGAGGCAGCGTGCTTATAATGCCGACACGCTTTTGGGGGGGAAGAACGGATGCTGTTACGCGGTCTGACATGGCTGGTGCTGTTTCAATTACTCGGCACGGCGATCAATCATTTGTTTGTCCCGGTGCTGCCGGGGCCGATTATCGGGCTGCTGCTGATGCTGGCCTTCCTGGTGTGGCGCGGCGAAGTCGGTGAACCCCTGAGCCTGGCGGCCAGCAGTCTGCTGCGTTATTTGCCGCTACTGCTGGTGCCGCCTGCGGTCGGTGTGATGGTGTATGCCAAGGACATTGCCGCCGACTTCTGGGCCATCGTCGGCGCGCTGGTGCTGTCGCTGGTGATCGCCATGGGCTTTGTCGGCGTGCTGATGCAGAAACTGGTCAAGCGCCAGGCGCAGCGGGAGGACGGCCAATGACACTGGACTGGCAGGGCGCCTGGGCCGCCGTGATTCATCACCCGTTGTTCGGCATCGGCATCACCCTCGGCGCCTATCAGCTGGTGCTGGCCGGTTTCGAGAAAACCCGCTGGATTTTCCTGCAACCGGTGCTGGTGTCGATGCTGTTGGTGATCGGCGTGTTGCTCGGCTGTGGCCTGACGTACGTCGAGTACCGCAAGAGCACCGAGATCATGAGCATCCTGCTGGGCCCGGCGACGGTAGCCCTGGCGGTGCCGCTTTACCTGAATCTGCGACGAATTCGCCAATTGTTCTGGCCGATTTTTACTACGCTGGTGGTGGGAGGCGTATTGGCCACCGGCCTGTGCGTGCTGTTGGGCTGGTGGTTTGGCGCCGAACACATGATGCTGATGACCATGGCACCCAAGTCCGTGACCTCACCGATTGCGATGCTGGTGGCCGAGTAGATCGGCGGCGTGGCGGCATTGGCGGCGGTGTTCGTGCTGATCACCGGGGTGATCGGCGCGATGATCGGTCCGGCGTATCTGTCACGGTTGGGCGTGCACAGCCCCGAAGCGCGCGGTATGGCGCTGGGCATGATCGCCCACGCCGTAGGTACGTCGGTGGCCTTGCAGGAAAGCGAAGAGACCGGCGCCTTTGCGGCGCTGGCCATGAGTCTGATGGGCGTGGCCACGGCGGTGTTCCTGCCGTTGGCCGTGTCGCTGGTTATTTAAGTCGGGTTTAAGGAAACCTTTATGAGTCTGGCGCTTTTCCCGCTCAATACCGTGCTGTTTCCCGGGTGCACCCTCGACCTGCAGCTGTTCGAGGCGCGTTACCTGGACATGATCAGCCGCTGCATGAAAAAGGGCGAAAGCTTTGGCGTGGTGTGCATCCTCGACGGCAAGGAAGTGGGGCTGGCGCCGGATGGCTATGCGTTGATTGGCTGCGAGGCGCTGATCCGCGACTTCAAGCAGCAGGACAATGGCCTGCTGGGGATTCGGGTCGAGGGTGGCCGGCGTTTCCGCGTGCGTGATGCCGGTGTGCAGAAGGACCAGTTGCTGGTGGCCGAGGTGCAATGGCTGCACGAGCATCCCGAGCAACCGCTGGAAGAGGAAGACGCTGACTTGCTGGCGTTGCTTCATGCCCTGGCCGAGCATCCGATGGTGGCGTCTTTGGATATGGGCACCCACGCCGATGGACAGCAAGCCCTGGGCAATCAGTTGGCCTATCTGCTGCCCTTTACCGAGGCCGACAAGATCGACCTGTTGCAACTCGATGACCCGCAACAGCGCCTGGACGCGATCCAGTTGCTGCTGGATGAGTTGCAGGGCGAGCTGTTCACCTGACCCGCGAGTGTCACTCGGACTTGTCCTTCCCGGTCTTCAGATTTTCCGTGGTTGTCCTGATCCCGTTGCCTGAAATAGTTGGCAGTCACGTAACGATGATCAGGGGGAAAGGATGATTCGGCTTTCGCAATCGGAGCAAGTCGTGTGGGATGCGTTTTTTATGGCCGTCACCACGCAAATTCTTCATATGAACGACGGTCGCGGCGCGGAGTACATCGCCGAACGCGCCGCGGAGATTGCTGACGAAATGCTTCTGGAGCGGCGCGAGCGCAGCGTCGAACGCCGCGCTGCACCCCTGGATTGGCTGGGGCCTGCCTAGTAGGCATACCTCAGCAGCGCGTGGGAAGTGCCGGTAAACGCAATGAACCCGAGCACCGCGCCACACACCGGCAGGATCAGCCACCAGACTCTCGGCGCATCGGTGGCAACAGGCTGCGGTGCTGGCTTAACGTCAGGCTGAAGGCGCACACCGTCATTGCCAGCAGGGTGCCGGCCAGGATGTCCGTCGGCCAGTGTGCACCCAGGTACACCCGGGAAATCGCGATGGTGGCGGCGGGAATGCAGCCAAGCACCAGCCAGGTCAGGCGCAGTCGTGTCGGTTGACCGCGACCGGCAAGCACTGCCAAGGCCAGGAAGAATGCAAACGAGCCGGACGCATGGCCGCTGGGCATGCTGAAGCTGGTGAGTGGGTCGGTCAGCACTTCGGGGCGCATCCGCGCAAAAAACAGCTTGGTCCCGGTATTGATCAGCGCCGCGCCCAGCAGGGTGGCGCCGACAAAGATTGCCTGGCGCCATTGCCGCGCCACCACCAGCAGGCCGGTCAGCACCGCGCTGGCGACAAACATCTTCTTGAACTCGCCGAGCTGGGTCACCATCACCATCGCCCGGTCGATCGCCGGGCCGCGGTGTTCCTGCACCAGTGCCATCAAGCCTTGGTCAAAGTCGTTGAGGTAGGGATAGCCGATAAACAACGCGATCAACAGTGTGCCGCCGATGCAGCCAATCCATAGGGTGGCGCGCCGATGGCCGCGCAGGCTGCTGTTGAGGCTTACGCCGATCAACACTGCGAGACAGGCGGCGACAATCCCGGCCTCTGGCCAGAAGCCTTCGGGCAATGGCAGGCGGAAGGCCGCGCCGGTGGCCCAGCCCGGCAATAGATACGCCACCGACCAGCCTGCACCGGCCAGCAGGCTCACGGCGGCAAAAACGCGGGAAGGGCATGTCGCACATGCCCGCAACCATCGGCAACATCGGCCGCAGCGGGCCAATGAAGCGGCCTACCAACAGGCTGGCGATGCCGTACTTCTGGAAGTAAGCCTCGGCGCCGCTCATCCATTCCGGGTGATGCCGCAGGCCGGGAAGGCGCCGGATGTTCTGGTGGAAATGGCGACCGAGGAAGTAGGAAACAACATCGCCCAGCACGCCGCCGAGGAAGCCCAGCAACAGGGTTTCTCCCAGGGACAGTGCGCCGCTGCCGGCCAGGGCGGCGATGGCAAACAGCAATACCGTGCCAGGTACGATCAGGCCGGCAATGGCCAGGCACTCCACGCACGCCACGATAAACACCGCCACGGCCAGCCATTGCGGGTTCAGGGTCAGCCAGCCGGTAATGCTATCGAGCCATGGGCCCATACAATCAACTCCCTTTTGTAGATCGTCCTTGTGGGAGCCCGGCTTGCCGGCGATGGCGTCCTTGAGTCCGCTATCGCCGGGCAAGCCGGGGCTCCTACAGGTTTATGTATGTTTTCAAATCAAAAAATAGTCGCGGCCTTCGACCTGGCCCCGGCGCAGCGGGTTCCGTGTGCAATACGGCGCATAACCGGCATCGACGTAGCGGTACATCAGGTGTTCATCGCGCCCACCGGGAATGCCCAGGCGGGTGGTCTGGATGATCTGCGCTGGCGCCAGCCCTACGTCTTCCACGTAGAGCAGTTCCTGGTCAAAGCGCTTGGCGTCCCACATCGGCACCTTCAAACCCAGCGCCTTGCACAGCAAGGTCTGGCCGGCGCACAGCTTTTGCGAGGGCCGTGGCCTGCCGCTGCGTCCGGGTTATTCAGCAGCATCTGCGCCAGGCTGGCCGGGCCGGAGACTTCGTCGACCCACGGATAGGCTGATTTGATCAGCACCGCATTGCCCGGACCGTGGGCGCTGAAGTTCAGCGAATCACCGCCGCGGGCGTAGTACATATAGATGTGCCCGCCATCCAGAAACAAAGCCTTACGCTTTTCTGTGTAGCCCAAGGACGCGTGGCTGCCTTTTTCGGCGAGGTAATACGCTTCGGTTTCGATAATTCGTGCCGACAGCCACAAATCACCAACACGATGGCGAATGACTTTTCCGAGCAATTCGCGCGCGAGCAGTTGCGCGTCACGGTCGAAAAAGCCGTCGGGCAGGGCGTTGGCGGGGATCAGCGGCGAGAAACTGGACATGGCGATCAAAGGTAATACGGCTAAATGTGACAGGATGATAACAACTCCAGCCTTAATTCCCGCTGAACGTCGGGTTTTACAGTTCATTTCGACCATCCGCCCCTCACCGCTGTCCGTAGGACGGCGTCACAGCTATAATCTGCTGGTTACGCACAATAGAGCTGATAAAGACTGGCGCGCTGACCATCCCGCTGAGCTTGGACCTTAGCAGCTCTGCCGCGTCCGGGTTGGCGAAAGCGCCGACTTGCAGGTACTGGCCGCCCAC
>ENA-OOPE01000026-OOPE01000026.1-human-oral-metagenome-genome-assembly--contig:-NODE-26-length-7775-cov-3.119901_pt1 | contig 7775 bp, 12 predicted proteins | sample MGYA00245299_ERZ501140 | MGnify/ENA primary metagenome ERZ501140 (study PRJEB25959, sample SAMN05335011) | human oral metagenome | host: human-associated | place: USA: California | collected 2014-04-08... | reverse complement strand
TTCCAGTTAGTCCGGCTTGGCGAATATTGATGGTGCCAGGAAGGCCGCCATCGCGGCCTCGCTAAAGCTCGACGGCTCCCATAGGGGGTCGGTGGTGTGAGTGGGTTTTGTGTTCGGCGGTGCTGTCGGGGTGTTCTTTCTTTATCATGGGGGCTGTCGTTCAATTTCTCTGGTAACCCAATGCACGCCCTCACCTTCCGTAACGCCAACCCCGCAGACGCCAACCGTTGCTACGAGATCGAAATCTCGGCCTACGAAGGCGATGAAGCCGCGACCCTGGAAAAGATCGCCACGCGCATTGCGCTGTACCCGCAAGGCTTTCTGATCCTGGAGGCGGATGGTGTTGTGGTCGGTTTCATCAACTGCGGTTGCGCCGATGAAGTGGTGATGTCGGATGAGGCCTTCAAGGAGTTGGTCGGGCATTCAGCCGATGCGCCGAATGTGGTGATCATGTCGGTGGTGGTGGATCCCGCCCAGCAAGGCAAGGGCTACTCCACGCGCTTGATGACGGAGTTCGTGCAGCGCATGCAGGCGATGGGCAAGAAGACCATTCACCTGATGTGCAAGGACCGCCATGTGGAGCTGTATAAGCGCATGGGCTATCGCTATGTGCAGCCGTCGGCGTCGGACCATGGCGGGATGGCGTGGCATGAGATGGTGATGGATCTATGAAGCCGCATCTGATTGAGGTCGGCGACCAGCCAGACGCCAAAGCCGAGCAGCTCCTGGGCAGCGGCCTCGCCGCCTTCAACGAGCACGTCACCGGGTCCAATGACCGACGTCCGTTGACGGTGCTGATCAAGGATCCCGACACCGGTGAAACCCTCGGCGGCATCACCGGAAAAACCAGCCTCGGCATGGCCTTTCTCGACCTGTTTTATCTGCCCGAGGCCCTGCGTGGCTCAGGCCTGGGCACAACGCTGCTGAAAGCATTCGAAGACGAAGCCCGTCATCGTGGCTGCCGCTCGGCGATGCTGTACACCCTCAGTTTCCAGGCCCCGGAGTTTTACGAGAAGAATGGCTGGGTGCGGTTTGGTGAAATCCCGTGCGACCCGGAAGGCAGCAGCCGGGTGTTCCTGAGCAAAATGCTCTGAGGAACTTACTTCACTCGATGTCGAACATACGCTCAATCAGCTTTATCGCCTGACGCCCATCCGCCGCATACAACCCAGCTAGCGCTTGTTGATCCGAAAGCCGGTGCAAGTCGAAGTGGTTGTAGAACGCTTGGCCGGTGCGCTGCGATTCAAAATGACTCGCCTCAAGAAGGCGCAGGAACTCCAGATAAGCCAACTTCTCCAGTGCGAGGCGCTCAGCCATCACCCTGTCCTTCCAACGGAAAAATGACTTCCTGAGTATCCAGGTTCTTGATCGTCGAGTACGTGCGGTACTCCACGCTGTAGGCACCCGGGTAGCCCTTGGTGCTGGCGGTCATGCGGAAGGTCACGACATACCGCTGGCCCCCGGCAAACACCACATCATCGGCGCCTTTGTTGCAGAAGGCGCCGCCGTGCCCAAGGCGTTCATCGACACGTTGCACCAGCGCAATGAATGCTTGCCCGGAGCCAACTTGAGCGCCTGTTCACCGGACACATCAAGGATTGAACGTCGACCGGCGCCCGGGAGCGCAACGCCGTCTACTTCCGTGGCCAACACCAAGCGGTGAAACGGCACGCCCAGTTCACGTACCCGGAACGTTTCGAAGTACACCAGCGCTGCATTCGGGTGGTTGTCGGAGAGGTCGACCGGTTGCATTTTTTCCGGGGCCCAATCGCCTTGGTAGTTCTTGTAGTGGTAGTCGGAACAGGCGCCGAGCAGCGGGAATACACAGGCAACGGCGAGCTTTAACACTTTCATCGGATAAACGGTCCTTGTGAGCGATGACATCATATCGACATTATTTCGATTTTCTTAAGTGCAATTGCTCACGCGTTAAGACTGAAGTCTTTTACCAAACAGCCGATTTTCATGGCTCTCATTCTGAAACGTGTAGGTCGGCGCTCCCAGCAACTCATAACCACGACGCGGATAAAAACCCAGCGCCCGCTCGTTGCCGACCCACACCGTCGCCCACAACAAAGAAGCGCCACCCTGCCCTGCGCGCTGTTCAGCCGCTTGCAGCAAACGGTAGCCGAGTCCGAGTCCGGTAAACCGTTCCTGGATGTAGAGCCGCTGCAACTCCGCCGCCTTCGGGGTTGAGATCAGCGCATGGCCGGTGTCCATCGCCACTTGGGCAAACCCCACCAGATGCCCATTGGCTTCAGCGACGATGATGGCCGTGCCCGGCTGGGCGATCAGCGCGGAAATCGTCTGGCGCGAAAACGCTTGCAGCGCCTCGGCGGCGATTGAGTCGCGAATGCCTTCGGTGGCGTAAGTATCGAGAAAAACCTGCATGCCCAGCACGCCAATGCATAACGCGTCTTCAGGTCGTGCATCGCGGATAAGCATGTCGGGGAGCATTCGAGGGGTACTCTCAAAATCAGCAAAGGCAACGTTTTAACACAACTGCACATCTCTGCAATTGCCAGCCTGAATTCGCCCCAGTAGGGTTATCGCTTCCCCCGCCAACAGGAGCCAGCAATGACCTGGTTTTCAGACCCCGACGCTGTTGCCCGCTACGCCGAAGGCCCGGTGAGGCTGGTACCGGGTTTCGAGTCCCTGCAGCGCATGACCACCCTGTTGCTGCGCGAAAGCGTCCCAGCCACCGGCAAGGTATTGGTACTCGGTGCAGGCGGCGGCCTGGAGTTGAAGAAGTTTGCCGACAGCCAGCCCGAGTGGCAGTTTGTGGGGGTGGACCCGTCTGCCGAGATGCTGAAGCTGGCCGAGGCCACCTTGGGTCCGCTGATGGCCCGGGTGCAGTTGCATGAAGGCTATATCGATACCGCGCCCGAGGGGCCGTTCGATGCCGCCACGTCCTTGCTGACCTTGCATTTCATCCCGGCCGAAGAGCGTCTGCACACCCTGAAAGAACTGTGGCGGCGCTTGTCGCCGGGCGCGCCTTTGATTGCGGCGCATCACAGCTTCCCGCAGTCGTCGCCAGAGGAAAAAGCGCGCTGGCTGAAGCGTTATGCGGCCTATGCCGTGGATTCCGGCGTACCGGCTGAAGATGCCCAGCGGGCGGTTGCCGCCATCAGCAGCCACTTGCCGGTGCTGTCACCCAACGACGATGAAGCGCTGCTACGGGAGGCAGGCTTCGAAGGTGTGGAACTGTTCTACGCGGGCTTCAGCTTCAAGGGCTGGGTTGCGTACAAGCCCGCCTAGCTTCCGGGGGAGGCTTACCAACTCCCCGACGCCCCACCCCCACCACTGGAACCACCACCACCCGATGAGCTGCTGCTGGAACTGGAACTCGAACCGGAGGAGCTGGAGCCCCCACCAGACCCCGACCCCGACCCGCCGCTGATACCGTGGGCAAAGATGAACAGCGCCGCGAACGAAGCGAATGGGAACGCCAACAGCCATCCCGTGGCGCCCTTGTCAATCAATGCCCCAGCGACCCCGTACAACACCAGCACCGCCAACAGCCGCGCGATAAAGCCCACCTGGCTCTCTTGCCACATGCTCTTCATCACCAGGAACAGGCCGAGATACAGGCCCAGGACCAGCAACCCTGCGAATGGATAAGCCAGCCAGTGGATCAAGGATATCTCGCGTACGAAGTTATCGGTCAGCAGCACGCCGGCGATGTAGCCCAACAGCACCAGCACGGTATAAAACGCCGCCCTCGCCTGCCACAACGCGCCGAAAGTAGCGCCACCGATCAACATGCACAGGGGCAGCAACAGCAAATAGACCGGCCAGTCCTTGCCGCCCGCCACCGCGACCAGCACCACGGTGACACCGACCACCGCCATCAGGGCCCGGCGCCAAGGGAGTTTTTCGGCGCCCATCAATACCCCGACCACCCCGCCAAACATGAACGCCAGGAGCACCGCATACGCTTCAGGCGCAACCCCGGCCTTGGCCACCTCGGGCAAGTTGCCGCCGTCCACCAATAGCGTCAGGTCGTCCACCGCCTGCTGCACGCCGCCGGCGTAATCGCCCTGGCGAAAGGCCGGGGTGATGTGTTCTTCGATGATGCGGTGGGCCAGCAGGTCGGTGACCACGCCCTCCAGGCCGTAACCGACTTCGATCCTAACCTTGCGATCGTCCTTCGCCACCAGCAGCAGGATGCCGTCGTTGACGTCCTTGCGCCCCAGTTTCCAGGCACGGAACAGTTGGTTGGCGAAGTCCTCAATGCCAACGCCCTGGGTGCTCGGCAGCAGCATCACCGCCACCTGTGCGCCCTTGCGTTGTTCCAGACCGGCAAGTTGCGTGGTCATGCGGGATTGAGTGGCAGCGTCGAGGGTTTGGGTCAGGTCGATCACGCGCTGGTCCAGCGCAACCGTGACCGGCGCCGGGGGAACGGTTTCGGCCCACACCTGCGAGCCGGAAACGATCAGTAGCAAGCCCAAGACACATTGCCGTAGGAACACCATCATGTTTTGTTACCTGAAGTTTCATCCTGAATCGGCCGACTTTACCCTATCGACGCTATAAACAGGTGACCCGACGCCACCGACTATCTAGACTTACGCCACCCCCACACACGCCCTACACGAGAACGCCATGGACCTTCAGCAGCGCAACAACGTCAGGGTGTATGGCAGCGGTCCCACGACCCTGGTTTTCTCCCATGGCTTCGGGTGTGATCAGACCATGTGGAATTATCTGTTTCCTCACTTCACCGGGCGTTTCCGTGTGGTGCTGTATGACCTGGTGGGGGCTGGCCGGTCCGACCTGGGCGCGTACGACAGCGAAAAATACAGCTCACTCGCCGGCTACGCCCATGACCTAGGCGAGATTGTTGATGAATACGCCGTGGGCCCGGTGGTGCTGGTGGGGCACTCCGTCAGCGCGATGATCGGCGCCCTGGCCGATCGCCAGGCGCCCGGAACAATCGCCGCCCATGTGATGATCGGTCCTTCGCCCTGCTATATCGATTCCGGTGACTACACGGGCGGGTTCACCCTCGACGATATCCATTCGTTGCTCGATACCCTCGACAGCAATTACCTCGGCTGGTCCAGCACCATGGCCCCGGTAATCATGGGCGCGCCTGGGCAACCGGCCCTCGGCGAAGAGCTGACCAACAGCTTCTGCCGCACCGAGCCCGACATCGCCAAGCGCTTCGCACGGGTGACGTTCCTGTCGGACAACCGCCAGGACATCGCCGGCCTGATGACCCCCACCCTGATTCTGCAATCCACCGACGACTTGATCGCACCGGTGTGCGTCGGTGAGTACCTGCATGCCGCGTTGCCCGCCAGCACGTACTGCCTGGTCGATAACGTGGGGCATTGCCCGCACATGAGCGCACCCGGCGCCTGTTCAGCGGCCATGGACAGTTTCCTGTTGCCATGGGTGGGTGCCGATGCCAGCCGATAACCTGTCGTTGCCGGACTCTCAACGTTTGTTCGACGGTGCGCCCTGCGCCTTGGTAGTCACCCGGGAAGACGGCACCATCGTGCAGGCCAACCAGTGCTTCAGCGACTGGACCGGCTTCAGCGTCGATGAGTTGAAAGAACGACGGTTCCAGGACCTGCTGACGATGGGCGGGCGGATCTTCCATCAGACGCACCTGGGGCCGCTGATGAAAATGCAAGGCTCCATCGCCGAAGTGAAACTCGACCTGCTGCACCGTGACCGGCGCACCGTCACGGTATTGCTCAACGGCGTCAGGTACGAACATGCCGGCATTGCCTATAACGAACTGGCCCTCTTCGGCACCACCGACCGCGACAAGTACGAGCGTGAACTGCTCAATGCCCGCAAACTGGCTGAAGCCTTGTTGCAGGAAAAGACCGCCACTGAAGTCGCGCTGCAGCAGGCCCAGGCCGAACTGAGCAGCGCCTATGAAATCGCCCAGCGCCGGGCGCTGTTTGCCGAGCAGATGGTCGCGATTGTCAGCCATGACCTGAAGAACCCGCTTACCGCAATCAAGATGGCCTCGGAGTTCCTCGCCCGTGGCGAGCGCAGCCCCAAGGAGCGCCAACTCCTGGGGCATATCGGCCTGTCCACCGAACGGGCGCAGCGGATGATCGCCGACTTGCTGGACTTCACCCAGGCCAGAGTCGGCCAGGGCATCAGCATCAATCCCGTAGCACTCGACCTGCACGCCGTCACCCGTGACAGTCTCGACGAGTTGCGGGTGGCGTTCCCCACGGCGACCCTCGAACATCACGCCACGGGCAGCGCCCGCACGTTCCTGGATGCCGACCGCATACAACAAATCATCGGCAACCTGGTGGCCAACAGCGTGGCGTACGGCGACCTGCAACAGCCGATTACCATCACCTCGCACCAGGACGCGCAAGAGAGCCGGCTCTCGGTGCATAACCACGGCCCGGCGATTCCCGAAGCGTTGATGGCTGGCTTGTTTGAGCCCATGACCCGAGGCACGGAGCAGGACAGTGAGGTGCGTAGCGTTGGCCTGGGGCTGTTTATCGTGCGGGAAATTGCCAAGGCCCATGATGGAGGTGTTTCGGTGAGCTCAAACCCGGACCGGGGCACCACCTTCAGTGTGCACTTTCCATTGCGCCACCCATGAGCGCGGCAGCCACAGTGCCGTGAACAACGGTTTGGACAGCCCCCGTCAACACCACGCCGCCACGCCCATCCCAATGCACCGTCACGGTACCGCCATCGCATTGCACGTCGACGGTGTCATCCAGCAGCCCACGACGAATCCCGTTGACCACCGCGCCACAACAGCACGAACCCGAGCCCTGCGGGATACCGCCGCCCCGTTCCCAGATGCGCAGGCGGATATGACCCCGGTCGAGTACCTGCACGAAATGCACATTGGTCTTGTTGGGGAACAACGGGTGGGTTTCCAGCGACGGGCCAACCGCTGCAATATCGACCGTCGCCAGGTCATCGACAAAGAAGGTGCAGTGCGGGTTGCCCATGCTGCACGCCGCCGGGTTGCCCTCCAGCGGCAAGCGTTCGGTGTCCATCGCTTGCGCCAGCGGAATAGCTTCCCAGCCCACTGACGGCCGCCCCATGTCCACCGACACCCGCTGCGCCGATTCGCGCACGCAGGTCAGCAGCCCCCGGTTGGTTCGCAGCACGAGGGTGGCAGTGCCGGCTTCGCGCATCAGCATGTCTGCAACCCCGCGGGTGGCGCTGCCGCAGGTGTCGAGCGGGGTGCCGTTGGGGTTCCAGAATTTGATACGGGCGGCCGCGTCAGTGCAGTCGAGCACCACGGCCAATTGATTGAAGCCGATGCCGCGATGACGGTCACCCAGGCGGCGGGCGATTTCAGCGGTGATCGGGTCATCCTGGCCGCGCCGGTCGATCACGATGAAATCATCACCGTGGGCGTGCATCTTCACGAACTGCAAAGTCATGGGGCGTCCTGTTCTCGACCGGGCTTGGCGGGCTAGGATAGGGGGCTGGCGGGTATTTCATCAAATTCCCATCACGGGCATGGTAGCGTGGCTGCGCCCCGATCGGGTCAATCCATCCCTGAGGAACAGCATGCTCCAACGCCCTCTGCACACCGTGGCCCTCGCCGCGCTGCTCGCCGCGTTCGCCAACGCCGCCTTTGCCGCGCCCCAGGTCCTGAGTGCCTGCCAGCCCGCCACCTCGAATCCGACCTCCAAATCGCTGCTGGCTGCCGCTGTGCATGTTGATCGGTGGCGCTACTTTCGGCGCGTTGTGGCAGGCGAGGGCGGCGTTTTTATACCGTGCTGGTGCTGTTGGGCTACATCGCCGGCGTGCTGCTGACCGATAAA
>ENA-OOPE01000025-OOPE01000025.1-human-oral-metagenome-genome-assembly--contig:-NODE-25-length-7883-cov-5.073749_pt1 | contig 7883 bp, 6 predicted proteins | sample MGYA00245299_ERZ501140 | MGnify/ENA primary metagenome ERZ501140 (study PRJEB25959, sample SAMN05335011) | human oral metagenome | host: human-associated | place: USA: California | collected 2014-04-08... | reverse complement strand
GAATAAAGTAGTCACCTCCTGGAATGTTAATAAACTTGGTGTATCTCCACTTGGCTTGTTGAAGTTACATACTACAGAAATATGCGGGCGGCTGTTTTCACCATTTTGTTTGTACTGGTTTTTATAGATCCTGTAAAACTGAGATTCAGCATTGGTAATAATGGTAATAATCAAATTCCAAACTTTGGTGCTAAATCTCTGATGAGACAGGAAAACTATGTATTTGGTGGAATTTTAGCACCCGGATACAGAGCGTTTACAGCTCCAAACCCTGATATATCCTGGGAAAAGGCAAAATCTACAAATTTTGGTATCGACTTCTCGTTATTCAACAAGTATCTGAATGTATCAGGAGATTACTATGTACTAAACAGAACAGGCCTACTGCTGGATGTTCCGGTCCCTGAACAGTCAGGCTACAGCACCTCTCTTCAGAATATTGGTGAGGTAAGAAATAATGGCCTTGAGATACAGCTATCTTTAAAACCAATTCAATTGGGTAAGGACTTCGAATATAACAGCTCTTTCAACTTTTCCACAAATAGAAATAAGGTATTGACATTAGCTAATGGGCAAAATCAAATCATACGGGGAGCCAATAATTTCTCGATTACAAAAGTAGGAGGATCAATCGGCGAAATGTATGGTTATAATATTCTAGGGGTCTATAAAAATCAGGAACAGATTAACAATACACCTCATATTACCGGAACTCTTGTAGGTGATTACATTATGGAAGACCTTAATGGTGATGGTATCATTGATGAGAGAGATAAGAAAAGCTTTGGCTCAGGAGTTCCAAAATATATTTTAGGTTTTACAAATAACTTTAAATATAAAAACTTCGAACTTAATTTCACTTTGTATAGTGAGTTAGGAAAACGAGTGTACAACGGAGATATGGTTAGTATCGGAGAAGCAGGTGAAGGCTTTGGTGTTCCAAGCCAGTATTACTTTGATAACCGATACAATCCGGTGACTAATCCTAACGGATTTTTTGCTATGCCAAATATGAATTTTTCCAATAACAGAAAAGAAGCCAGAACTTCCAGTATCTTTTTTAAAAAAGCAGATTATCTGAGATTAAGATCTGTACGGTTAGCTTATAATGTTCCGCAGGAAATTTTGTCTTCATTAAATATCCGTGCTATACAGTTGTACCTTATGGGAAATAATCTATTTACCATTACACCATACAAGGGGCAAAATATTGATGCTACTACCAATGATGTCCTTACACAGGGGTATGATAACGGATACTATCCTGTCTCCAGATCAGTTTCATTAGGTGTCAGTATGAAATTCTAAACTTTCAAATTCAAGATCAATCATGAAAAAAATATATCAGCTGCTGTCCTTGCTTTTCTTCTGTCATCATGTTCGTCAGACGTTCTGAATACATCTCCTGACAGTACTAAAATTACCACTAACTTTTACAAAGATGCAGACCAATTGGAACAAGGAGTAAATGCAACCTACGGTGCATTGCAATATGACGGACAATATCAGTTAGCGATGCCTACTATAGGTGAAATTCCTTCAGACAATACTTTCGATGAAGTTCCGGCAAATGACAGCTTTATTTATGGTGAGTTCGACTTTTTTACGATACAGGCTAAAAACGATTTGCTCGCAAAGGCATGGCGTGATCACTATATAGGGATTCAGCAGGCCAACATTGTATTGAACAGGATAACTCCTGTAGCAATGGATAGTCAGATTAAAAACTACAGAATTGGTGAAATGAAGTTTCTGCGGGCACTTATGTATTTCGATTTGGTAAGGATTTTTGGAGATGTTCCATTAAACACAGAAGAAACGACCAATGTTAACAATTATTTTGGTAAAGGCAGAAACACTGCAACAGAAGTGTATGCATTTATTGTAAAAGAATTAACAGAGGCTATCTCTTTACTTCCTGCTAATGTAACTCAGAAAGGAAGAGCCACAAAAGCGGCCGCACTGGGAATATTGGCAAAAGTTCTCATCACCAATGGAAAGTACAATGAAGCAATTCCCTATCTGAAGCAGATAGAAAATTTAGGATACAGTTTGCTGACCGATGTTAACCAGATTTTTTCACCAACAAATAAGAATAATTCTGAGATTATATTCGATGTACAGTTTGCTTCGGGCATCAATGCCAATTCCGAAGGAAATAGTGCCTTCCAGATGTTCAGTCCATCCGGATTTGTACCAGGAGCTAAAGGGCATAATCTTCCTACCAGAGAAATATATAACATGTATCCCTCAAAGGATAAGCGAAGAGATGCTTATATCGGTCTGACTCCGGGTGGAGTTCCTTATACCAAAAAGCTTGTAAAAACATCCGATGTAATAGCAGATAGCGGCAGCAATGTTGTTGTGCTAAGATTGGCAGAAGTTTATCTGATACTTGCCGAATGTTATGCCCAGACAGGTGATACTGCCAATGCGAATATTTATGTGAATAAAATAAAAACAAGAGCTGGGCTGGATAATGTTAATATCTCTGATAAAAATACTCTGCTGGACGAGATTGCTGCTGAGAGAAGAAAAGAACTAATAGGCGAAGGACATCGCTGGTTCGATTTAGTAAGAACAGGAAAGGCTATAGAAGTAATGACCAAACATTTTCAGAATACTCCTGGATACAGCACTGCAAAAATCCAGCAGCACAATCTGATAATGCCTGTTCCTCAAGGACAAATTAACACAGATCCCTCCATCAAACAAAATCCGGGTTATTAATTTTAAAATTTCAGAAAATGACTAATAGATTCTCAAATATCACACTTTTTATCATTTTTCTTCTGGATTTCGGACTGCTATGGGGACAACAGGTTTCTTTGTCCGGATTTCCGGAAGACAAAGTGATGGTCGTTGCTCACAGGGCCGATTGGCGGGAAGCTCCAGAAAATTCTGTATGGGCTGTAAAAAAGGCAATTGAAAAAGGCATTAACATGGTAGAATTGGATCTGGCAATAACCAAAGATGGAAAACTTGTTCTGATGCATGATAAAACCATTGATAGAACTACTACAGGAAAAGGACAGGTATCCGATTATACACTCGAAGAGATCCGAAAGTTTAATTTGCGGGACGGTCTTGGCAGCAAAACACAAATGTCAATACCTACTCTGGAAGAAATACTGGATATTACCAAAGACAAAATCCTTATTAATCTGGATAAAGGTTTTGATTACATCAATATTGTATATCCTATGCTGAAACAAAGAAATATGCTGAATCAGGTTTTATTCAAAGGAACAGAGACCTACCCGGAATTCAACAGAAAGTATGGTAACATTAAAAATGATATAAAGTATATGCCTATTATCCGACTGAATAACCAGGAGGGCTGGCAAAAAATAAAAGAATATCTGGATCATTATAAAGTCTATGGATTTGAGTTTACGATAGGAAATGATGAATCCAGGCTAATCGACTTTAAAGAAGTCCGAAAAAAGGGTGCAAGAGTATGGGTAAATTCTTTATGGCCACATCACAATGCCGGACATGAAGATGATAAAGTACTGGATACCCCCAATATCTACCAATGGTATATCGATCATGCAGTGAATATAATCCAAACCGATCGACCTAAAGAGCTAATTAAACTTTTTAAAAGTAAAAGGACTCTATTATTAACCGCTATCAATAAAAAACTATGATACCAAAAATGTCAAAATATACTTTTATTCTGGCTTTCTTTTCATGCCAGCTCTTTTTCTCACAAACCAATTACTTCAGTAAAAATTTTCCAAAAGATAAAGTACTCGTAGTTGCACATCGCGGCGACTGGCGAAATTATCCGGAAAATTCTATAAAAGCAGTTGCAGGAGCTATTAAAATGGGTGTAGATATTGTGGAAATAGATATCCAGAAAACAAAAGACGGGCAGCTCATCATTATGCATGATCCCAAACTAGACCGTACCACTAATGGTACCGGTAAAATATCGGATGTAACATTAAACTATGTAAGGACACTTATTTTACGAAACGGTGCCTCCATGCCGACGCGTGAGAAAGTCCCGACACTTGAAGAAATGCTTAATTTTATTAAAGGCAAAAGGATTATGCTCAATCTGGATAAAGCCTGGGACTATCTGGATGAGGTTCTTGCTATCGCTAACAAAACCGGAACCAGAGAGCAGATTATACTAAAAGGAAATAAAAAGGCATCTGAACTGAAAAAGGAAACCGGTAACAAACTGGATAACATAATCTATATGCCAATGGTATGGCCGGAAGACTACAGCATCTATAAAAGAGATGAAGTGGTAAATCCGGAAACCTATATTAATGATTTCTCAACGATCTTTAATCCTGTTGCCTATGAAGTGATTATTAAAGACGATACATCGAAAGCAGATCAACTTCTGAGGCTTATCAAAAGTAAAAAGGCATTAATATGGATCAATGCTCTGTGGCCGGAACTTTGCGCGGGACACGATGATGACCTTGCAGAAGACCAGCCAGATGCACATTGGGGATGGATGATCCGGAAAAGTGCCAATATTATTCAGACCGACCGACCTGAAAGCTTGATACGTTATCTAAGATCTATTGGAAAAAAATACGATGGAAAATAAACAGAAACCCTCACAGAAATCTGTGAGGGTTTTTATTATTATAATACGGTCTTTTACTGTTCGCTGATTTCTTTCAAACTCTTAAGTCCTCTTCCATACGCATCATCCATAAAGCCATCCATAAAAAGTTTCATAAGATTCATAGGGTAGTTCATTTCTGTATCCATATCCCAGATTACTTTAGTCTGTGTTCCTTCGGGAGTAAGTGTGATATTAGAAGTTGCCTGGCCTTCATTGGGTTTGATAAAATGAATGGCAGTTTTAATTCTTTCACCAGGAACAATTTCTAATAATTTTTGCTCACCTTTTCCGGCATCATGAACATTACTGTCCCATGTAAAAGAATCTCCAACTTCTCCGGAAGTCCCACTATAAGTTCTTTTCATATTAGGATCAAGCTTCATAAAAGGGCTCCAATCATTAAGCGCCTTCATGGAGTTAATGTGTGTCCATACTTTATCCTTAGGTGCGTTAATTGTAATAGACTTTTCGTAGTGGTATTTCTTACCCAATACAAACATAGTAACGGTAAGGAGGATGAATACTATGGCGAAAAACCACAGCATAATTTTGAAAAATTTCTTCATAGTTCAGATTTTAATAGTTATTAACAACAAAGGTAAACAATATTATTGGTGCGAATTTTGTAAATTTATATCTCTAAAAATTTAAGATTTAAATGAACAATATTTTATTAGAATCCTTTCAAACGCCTTTTCATACTGCACCGTTTGACCAGATAAAAAACACAGATTACCTTCCTGCATTCCAAGAGTTGATAAAAACATCAGAAGCAGAAATTGAACACATAGCCAACAATCCGGAAGCACCAACTTTTTCCAACACTATTGAAGCACTAGCTTATGCAGGAGAGCAACTGGATGTTGTTTCAAATATTTTCTTCAACCTGAACTCTGCTGAAACCAATGATGAAATCCAGCAAATTGCACAGGAAGTTTCACCTTTACTAACAGAATACTCTTCTAAAATATCTCAAAACGAGAAGCTTTTTGAACGTATTAAAAAAGTATATGATGAAAAAGCCAACTATGAACTGAATGAAGAACAGCAAACTTTATTGAATGAAACCTACAAAGGTTTTGTTAGAAATGGGGCTTTACTGAATGAAACGGATAAAGAAAAACTAAAAAACATTAGTATAGAGTTATCCACAAAGCAGCTTCAGTTCGGACAAAATGTACTGGCTGCTACAAACGCCTATGTAAAGCACCTGACAAATAAAGAAGACCTTGCCGGAATTCCGGAAGCTATTATTGCACAATATGCAGAGGAAGCCAAGGAAAGAGAGCTGGAAGGCTGGGCTGTAAGCTTACAATATCCTAGCTATGTTCCCTTTATGACGTATGCAGAGAATCGTGCACTACGCCAGGAGCTGGCTTTAGCCAATGGAAAAAATCATTTGACGGTAGTGAATTCGACAATCAGCAAATGATTAAAGATATTATCAGTCTCAGAGATCAGAAAGCAAAACTTCTGGGCTATGAAAATTATGCTGCTTTTGTGCTGGAAGAAAGAATGGCAAAATCACCACAAAAGGTTGAAAGTTTCCTACATGAATTATTGGAAAAAGCAACACCATACAGCCAAAAAGAAATAGAAGAATTAAAAACTCTGGCTAAGGCTGATGGAATCGAGGATATGCAAAGCTATGATCACGCCTATTATGCAGAGAAACTAAGAAAGCAAAAATACGATCTGAACGATGAGGAATTAAAACCTTATTTCCCCTTAGAAAAAGTTCAGGATGCTGTTTTCCGTCTTGCTAAGCAATTATTCGGGCTAACTTTCGAAGAAAGAAAAGACATCCCTAAATACCATGATGAGGTAAGAACCTATGAGGTAAAGGAAATCTTCGATGGCCCAGCTGATAATCAACAATACAAAGCTATCCTCTATGTGGACTATTTTCCGAGAAAAGGAAAGCGTGCCGGTGCGAACCCACTTATTGTAGTAGATGGTTTTCCATTATCAGAAGGTTCGGATATTAATTCTATAGATCCGGCATCCATAGAATCTATTGATATCCTGAAAGATGCTGCTTCTTCGGCTATATATGGTTCCAGAGGTGCCAACGGAGTTATACTGATCCAAACCAAACAAGGAAAAAAAGGAAGAACGGAAGTATCCGTAGACTCCTACTATGGTATTCAGTCCGTAGCCAGTAACAATAAAGTAGTCGATGCCTACCAAATGGCAGTATTTATGAAAGAATCCCGGGATAACAACTATTTATCTAAGGGGACCAACAGAAGTATCAATGATGATACCGCTACCCGTAAGGCAAAAGGAGCAAGTCTTAGAGAGCTTATACCAGATTATCTTACACCTTACCTCAACGGCGTACAAGGACTTACTAACAACAACTGGTACAAAACCATTTTCAGAGATGCTCCGGTAAGTAATACAACTTTCAATGTTAATGGTGGAAGTGACAAATCGAGATATTCATTTACCGGAAGTTATTTTAATCAGAAAGGGATTGTAATTGGCACCGATTATGAGAAATATTCCAGTAATATTAATCTGTCTACAGATCTTAGTGACAATCTAAAGATAGGAGTATCGGTTACACCTTCTTACTCTTCCGGAAGTATCTTCGACATGGTAGACGGAGGAAGGACGTATAATGTCGTACAAATGGCAAGTACCATGTACCCTTTCTTTGCTCCCAGAGATTCCAATGGAAATCTACTGATTTCTCAGCAGATTAAAGCAAATACTCCGACCGACGCGGCATTGGTAGAAAATCCTGTTGCAATAGCCGAAATGACAAAAAGAAAATACACCAATCTTCGCATTTTCGGAGACCTATTTGCTGAGCTAAAGATTCTGAAAGATTTTAAATATAAAATATCTGTAGGTGGTGACTATTCCAGTTACGAATATAATTTCTTTGATCCATCAACCGTAGGATCATATCGAACTCCCGCTCCTGATGTTACAACAGCATCCCGAACAGATTATATCAGGAAAAATTACCTTCTCGAAAACCTACTAACTTACAATAAAAGGGTTAATGAGCATAGCTTTAGCGCTATGGCCGGACAGTCTTTTCAGAAAGAAAATTATAATGAAGTGAAAACCTTAGCAGGAGGTTTTCCGGATAACAGCATCACGAATATTGCAGGCGGATCTTCCTTTAATGTAACTGTTAACGAATACAAATGGACGCTACTGTCTTATTTTGCCAGACTAAATTATAGCTATGACAATCGTTATTCCATTATGGGTTCATACAGACGTGATGGCTCATCTCGCTTTGGAGACAACTCCAAATGGGGAGATC
>ENA-OOPE01000024-OOPE01000024.1-human-oral-metagenome-genome-assembly--contig:-NODE-24-length-8053-cov-3.663639_pt1 | contig 8053 bp, 8 predicted proteins | sample MGYA00245299_ERZ501140 | MGnify/ENA primary metagenome ERZ501140 (study PRJEB25959, sample SAMN05335011) | human oral metagenome | host: human-associated | place: USA: California | collected 2014-04-08... | reverse complement strand
GATCGGGCGCCAGGCCGGTGGTGGCCACGTGCTGTGCCCCGGCGCCCTGGCCGATGATGGTTTGTTGGATATCAGCATCTTGCCGGCGCCGCAGGAAGTGGTCGGCACCCTGCGCAACCTGATGACGGACGGCTGGGGCCTGGACAATATGTTTGTGCGGGCGCGCTTGCCGTGGGTCGAAATCAAGGTCGCCGAAGGGCTGGCGATCAACCTCGACGGCGAACCACTCCAGGGTGACGACTTGCACTTCTCGGCCTTGCCCCAGGCACTGCGGGTGCATCTGCCGGAGGACTCACCGTTGCTGACTAATCGTCAAGGCTGATGATCTGTTCGCGCACTGCGAACAGCACCAGGCCCGCCACGTCGAAAATCTGCAGGCGCTTCATGATCTGCGAGCGGTGGGCTTCCACGGTCTTGATGCTCAGACCCAGGCCATTGGCGATTTCACGGGTGGACTTGCCGCGCACGATCAAGCGCAGGATTTCCAACTGGCGTGCCGTCAGGTTGTGGCTGTGGGGCGGCGGGTTGACCTGGGCCTGATTGCGGATCAGCGCCTGGTTGATCACCGTATGGGCGATCGCCGGGCTGAGGTAGCGTTCGTTGTTGCGCAACGCCAGCAGCGCGTGCTCCAGCTCATTGGCCGTGGTGTCCTTGAGCAGGTAGCCATGGGCGCCGGACTCCAGCGCGCACATGATCAGCTCCGGGTCGGTGTGCATCGACAGGATCAGCACCTTGCTCTTCGGGTAGGCGCGCTTGAGGTCTTTCAATGCATCGAGCCCGCCGGTGTGCTTCATCGACAGGTCAAGCAGCACGATGTCGGGTTGCAGCGCGTCAAACCGCTCCAGCAACTGCGCGCCGTCGCTCGCTTCACCGATCACCGCGTAGCCGGGAATATCCATGACCAGCGCACGCACGCCGGCCCTGATCAGGGAGTGGTCATCCACCAGGAGTAAGTTGCACGTCACTCTAGAACCTTATGGGGGTTGGCCCGTTCGAGGGCGCGGGGCGCCCAGGGGAAAAGCGCTTCGATCCTCGTCCCGGAGCCTGGCTGGCTATTGACCGACAATGTGCCTCCCAGTTGATCAATCCGCTCGGACATCCCGGCCTGCCCCGCTGGCCTTCCTGGGCGGGGTTGATGGCGGGCGAAAAGCCCTGGCCGTCATCGCTGATAAACAGTGACAGGCCTTCGGGCAGGCGTTGCAGGCGTACCAGCAGGTTACGTGCCTGGGCATGGCGCAGCATGTTGGTGACGGCTTCCTGGGTAATGCGAAAGGCGGCAACAGCCATCTCTTCCGGGATGCCGGTCAGCCGTTGATGGCATTCCAGGCTCCAGCTTACCCGGGTGTTTTCCAGGGTCTTGAGCAGATGCGCCCGCAGGCTCGCCTCAAGGCCCAGGCTCGCCAGTTGCCGGGGGTTGAGGATGGCCGACACGTCCTGCACCTTGGCCAGGGTTTCGTTGAGGGTGTTGCACAGCACCGCACAGTGGCCCTGCAGGTTTTCCGGAAGACGGCGCTTGAGCCATTCACTTTGCAGCTTGGCGGCGGTCAACAGTTGGCCGATATCGTCGTGCAGTTCGCGGCTGAGGCGATGACGTTCGTTTTCCTGGACCTGCAACAGGCGGTCGGCCAACTCCTGGGGCTGGAACTTGATGGACTTGCGTGAGCGCCACTGTTGCAAGCCCACCACCAGCAGGGTGGCCAGGTTCACTGACAACAGCGCCAGGGGAAGATCGGCCGAGTGTGCATAAGCCCACAGGCTGAGCAGGCACGCGCACAGGCATAGCGCGAGGGTTATCCAGCGTGCATTGCTTCGGGACACGGACCTTGCGATGAGTGACTTCAGGCTGGCGTACATAGGAGGCGCATTTCACGTTTATATGCATCATGAAGTTGAGTCACTTCGAGCGGGGCATGGTACCACCACTATTACCGTTGGTCGCCTGGCGCCGAGCGGGATGAGGCGTATTAATCACGGCAGCGTCCCGGAAGGTAGTCCCGGAGTTCAACGAGTGGGGAAGTTGTATCATTGAAGTTGTTTTGTATCAGTATTGTCGTTAGTGGCTTATTGATATTTTTCTGCTAACGACGTCGTGATGCATAAATAGTTGTGGTGTCGTTTTTAGATAATCAGGCAATTGAATGCGACATTTTTGTCGCTTAAATGCGAAGAAGCCTCAAATTGCGTAAGGCCTGTGTTGTTGCTTATAGCCGAAATCGCTTTGGGGGATGTGTTGGACAACGGTGGCGATCAACACGGTTTGTTCCGTTTCATCCAGGCCGAGCTTGCCGGTTTTTGTATCGATCAACTCCAGTTGCCAGGCCAGCAGGGTGAGGCAGTTGTGCAGTGCATCAAGTGCTTCGTCATGCAGTTGCAGGGGGCTGGCGGCGTTGCTGATCAGGTACTGGATATGCCGTGAGAACTCGCTGATCGCCCTCAGGGCCAGGGCTTCGGATTTTTCCGCGAGCTTGATCAGGTTGGTTTTCATGCAGTCGATCGCGTCACTGTCGTTGCGGATCAAATGCAGGTGGCTCAAGCATTCTTCAGACTTGGCCAGCAACATTTCCGCTTCGAGGAGGAACTCGGGAAGTGCAAGTTGCCACTCTTTGCCGTCGTTCATCACACAAGTCTCCAGAACATACGATCGGATGATGAGATGTTGCACCGGTTGAATGGCGTAAAACTACCGCTGAAATATGACGAATATCTGTAGGCCCGTTCCGACTTTTCAGTAGGAAATTTATTTGAATGACGGCCGTCGTCCGAGTACCCCACAATTTCCAGGGGCATTCGCACAACTTCTTTGGGTGCCAGTACATAAGTCACTGGATGATCCGTTGGCCGTGGGCTTGCGATAGCAAACAAAAGCCTGACTCCATTCATGCAATGAGAATGGCGTCACATTAATGGCTATTAGATATCGCGAATATCAGGTTGGTCCTGATTGTGGATAGGGGAATCCCTTACATAGCGGAACCTCGCGCAGACTTTGCGGTCACGCGGCGGTGGTGATGGGCCTTGCGTTGAAGCGGGTTCAGTAAAGCATGATGTCAGTGTGACATCAATGGATTTGCATGGCATTTTAGTGGGGGGTCAAGGTCCGGCGTTTGCCGCCGATAACCTGCTTCAGTGACCAGCACTATCCATCCGCTAAACCCCAGGAGTCTTTAATGGCCGGCATTCTCGACACGGTAGATCAACGCACACAATTGGTGGGTGAGAATCGCCTGGAGATCCTCATGTTTCGCCTGGCCGGCGGCAGCTGTTCGCGATCAACGTGTTCAAGGTGCAGGAAGTGCTGCAACTGCCCAAGTTGACCCTGATGCCCCAGCGCCACCCATTTGTCTGCGGCGTGGTCAACCTGCGTGGGCAGACGTTGCCGGTGATCGACCTGTCCCAGGCGATTGGCATGCGTCCGCTGATTCCGGGCCCCAACAGCACCATTATCGTCACCGAGTACAACCGCTCGGTGCAGGCGTTCCTGGTGGGCGGCGTCGACCGCATCGTCAACATGAACTGGGAGGCGATCCTGCCGCCGCCGGCAAGTGCCGGGCGCCAGCATTACCTGACGGCCATCAGCAAGGTCGATGACCAGTTGGTGGAAATCATCGACGTGGAAAAAGTCCTCGCCGAAATCGTGCCCTACAACGCCAAGGTTTCCCGCGAGAAACTTGAAGACCCGGTGCTGGAACGCGCCCGCGGCCGCGAAGTGCTGCTGGTGGATGACTCCAACGTCGCCCTCTCGCAACTGCGTGACACCCTCGGACAGTTGGGGGTGAAGATGCACATTGCCAGCGACGGCCTCAAGGCACTGAACATGCTCAAGGCCTGGGCCGACAGTGGCCAGGTGATGACCGACAAGCTGTTGATGATCTTCACCGACGCCGAAATGCCCGAGATGGACGGCTACCGCCTGACCACCGAGATTCGCAACGACCCGCGCCTGCGCAGCCTGTACGTGGTGCTGCATACGTCGTTGTCCGGCAGCTTCAACGACTCGATGGTGAAGAAGGTCGGTTGCGACAACTTCCTCTCCAAGTTTCAGCCCGACAAGTTGGTGGACGTGGTACGTCAGCGCCTGATGCTGGACGAAGTCCCGGCTTGAGCTTAGGGTGACGGCTTTGTCCCTCAGGAATGCAGGCCCATGCTTCGTCTCAGCGCGTTGTACCGATACCCCTTGAAGTCCGGCAAGGGTGAATCCTTGCAGCAGATCGGCCTGGACACACTCGGGCTCGACGGGGATCGACGCTGGATGTTGGTGGACGAGGCCAGCGGGCGTTTCCTGACCCAGCGCGCCGTGGCCAGGATGAGCCAGCTCTCGGCGCTGTGGAACAGCGCCGGTGGCCTGACCTTGAGCGCCGAAGGCCAACCTGCGCTTGACGTGCCACTACCCGGCAGCGATGCCGAGTTGCGCGGCGTGACCATCTGGCGTGACACCTTGCGCGTGCCGGATGCCGGTGACGAGGCGGGCGCCTGGCTCAGCGAATTCATCGGCAAACCCACGCGGCTGGTGCAAGTGCCGCTGTCCCGTGCACGCACGACCGAGGCCGGCTACGGCAAGGATGATGACAAGGTCGCGTTTGCCGATGGCTTTCCGTTGCTGCTGATCGGCCAGGCGTCCCTGGATGACCTGTCCCAGCGTATCGGTCGGCCCATGGAGATGCTGCGTTTTCGCCCCAACCTGGTGATCGAGGGCAGCGAAGCCTTTGCCGAAGACGGCTGGAAGCGGATACGGATCGGTGACGTGGAGTTTCGCGTGGTCAAGTCCTGCTCACGCTGCATCCTCACCACCATCGACCCGGCGAGTGGCGAGCGCAGTGCCGACCGCGAACCGCTGGCCACGCTCAAGACCTACCGCGAGCAAGAGGGCGATGTGATGTTCGGGCAGAACCTGGTCAACGATGGGGTGGGCCGCCTGGAAGTCGGCATGCCGGTGACGATCCTGGAGTAAGCATCCCTGAAATGAAAAATGCCCGTCTCTCGCGAGACGGGCATTTTTCGGCTATCGAACGTTTAGCCGCGGTATTCGCACAGGTAGGCGGTGTCGACCGCCACCTTCAGCTGGAACTTGCTGTTGGCTGGCACGTTGAACTGGCTGCCGGCGGCGAAGGTTTCCCAGTCGGTGCTGTCTGGCAGCTTGACGGTCAGTGCGCCCGATACCACATGCATGATTTCACGCTGGGCAGTGCCGAACTCGTATTCACCCGGGGCCATGACGCCGATGGTCGCCGGACCTTCTGCAGTGCCGAAAGCGATCGACTTGACGGTGCCGTCGAAGTACTCGTTGACTTTAAACATGGGCGAATCCTCGGAAAAGGGTCAAGAAAGGTCGGCCAGTATGCCTTCTACACGGGCAAAATCAACGGCAGCAGCCGTGCGGTATTGCGTGCATCTTCCAGCGCCCGATGCTGTTGGCCGTGGAACTGCATGCCGGCCAGTTGCAGCGCGCCGTTGAGCCCCAGCGGCTTGTCCAGGCGCCGGGCCTTGGCGAAGCGTTGCTTGAGGTTCACGTGGGGCGTCTGGCCCAGCACGCTGCTCAAGCCATGGCGCTGCCACTCCAGTTCCAGTTGCTGGCGATCGTAGTCACCCCAGCTCGCCCAGCCTTCCAGGCGTGCCTGGTGCTGGCCAAGCCAGCGTTCGAACAGCGGCCACACCTCGATCAACGGCGCGGCAGCGTCGATATTCGCCTGGGTGATGTGGGTCAACTGGCGGCAGAACGGCGTCAGCAGCGGCCTGCGCAATGGCCGCACGAAACGCTGGAAATGGTCCAGTTCACGGCCCTGGCGGTTGACCAGGCTCACACCGATTTCGATGATTTCCATCTCGGTCACGGGCCAGCCGCCTTCATCCGTTGTGGCTTCAAGATCAATAATCAGCCAATGAGGCATCGCAGGTTCCCGTACTCTTCCCGTCCTGATGGGGATAGAGCGTAGCCAAGCCTGCTAGTTCCGCCCAGGGCTTACTCGATCTCCAGCAAAATCTGACGGTTCCTGACCTGATCGCCTGCAACCGCCTGGATTCGCTTGACCACGCCACTCATGCCGGCCTTGAGGGGGTGCTCCATTTTCATCGCTTCCAGCACCAGCAACAGCTGGCCCTTGCTGACCGAATCGCCTTCGCTGACCCGTACTTCGACAATTGCCCCGTCCATCGGCGCCTTGACCGTGCCGTTGCCGGCCTCGGCCTGGCGGGTGGCGACGGTTTGGGTTCGATCATTGATGCACACGCCGGGCAACCAGAGCCGGGTGCCTTGCAGGTGGTAGGCAATGCGACGGCGAATGCCGTTGAGAACGGCGGTGGCCCAGCGTCCGTCGGTGGAGAGGTCGCGTATTTCGATGGCGTGCAGATCAATCTCGACGTGCAGGCAATTGTCCGCCAGCACACTGAGGCTGATGGCCCGGGGCTCGTCGTGTTCGGCCAATTGCCAGGTCCAGGGCACGCTGGCGTTGTTGCGCCAGCCGGATAATGGCGTGGTGTGAGCGCTGGCGCTGTGGTGGTAAAACAGCGCGGCGGCCAATGCCAGCTCTTCGTTGGTCGCGTGGGTACGCGGGATGTCGCTGAAGTGTTCGGCAATAAAGCAGGTGCTGAAATCGCCGGCGATGAAGTGTGGATGCTTGAGCAGGCTGGCCAGCAGGCGCTGGTTGGTGGGCACGCCGAGCAGCACGCAGTCTTCCACGGCCCTGACCAGCTTGCGCCGGGCCTCTTCGCGGGTGGCGCCGTGGGCGATGATCTTGCCCAGCATCGAGTCGTAGAACGGGGTGATGCGCTGGCCTTCCAGCACGCCATGATCGATGCGCACACCTGGCGCCGGGTCCCAGCGCAGTACGTCGCCGGTTTGCGGGAGGAAGCCCTGGGCCGGGTCTTCGGCGTACAGGCGCACTTCCATGGCGTGGCCGGTTAGGGTCACTTGTTCCTGACTCAGGGGCAAAGGTTGGCCGGCGGCGATGTGCAGTTGCCAGGCGACGAGGTCGAGGCCGGTGATCAGTTCGGTGACCGGGTGTTCGACCTGCAGGCGGGTGTTCATTTCCAGGAAGTAGAAATTGCCGTCGCGGTCGAGCAGGAACTCCACCGTGCCGGCGCCGACGTAATTGACGGCGCGCGCGGCCTTGAGGGCGGCTTCGCCCATGGCTTGGCGCAGCTCGGGGGTCATGACGGGGCAGGGGGCTTCTTCGATGACTTTTTGATGGCGGCGCTGGACCGAGCAGTCGCGTTCGCCGAGGTAGATCAGGTTGCCGTGGGTGTCGCCGAACAGTTGGATTTCGACGTGGCGGGGGGCGATCAGGGCTTGTTCGAGGATGAGTTCGGCGCTGCCGAAGGCGTTTTGTGCTTCGGAGCGGGCGGTGCGCAGGTGTTCCAGCAGGGTGTCGGGGTTGTGTACCAGGCGCATGCCGCGGCCGCCGCCGCCGGCGCTGGCCTTGATCATCAGTGGGTAGCCGATGTGGGTGGCTTGTTGTTGCAGGGTTGGGTCGTCCTGGTCGGGGCCTTGGTAGCCCTTGATGCAGGGGACGCCGGCGTTGAGCATGGCGATTTTTGAGAGGCGTTTGCTGCCCATCAGGTCGATGGCTTCGGGGCTGGGGCCGATGAAGGTGAGGCCGGCGTTTGCGCAGGCTCGGGCGAAGTCGGGGTTTTCGGAGAGGAAGCCGTAGCCGGGGTGGATGGCGTCGGCGCCGGTACGGTGGGCTGCGTTGAGGATGGCTTCGATGTTCAGGTAGGACTGGGTGACGGGGGCGGGGCCGATGTTGATGGCTTCGTCGGCCATCTGGACGTGCAGGGCGTCGGCGTCGGCTTCGCTGTAGATTGCTACGGTGCGGTAGCCCAGGGATTGGGCGGTGCGCTGGATGCGGCAGGCGATTTCGCCACGGTTGGCTATGAGGATTTTGTTGAACATCGGCATGGTGGTGTCCCTTGGCTTGTCGGGTACATATCCGTTTCTTCGGTAACGGCTGCTTATGGTTCCGCTCTTACAGCGGGTCACTTTTGAAAAGCGCAAAAGTAACCAAAAACGCTCTGCCCCGCCTGTCGGCGCCTCACTGTGGCTCGGCGTTCCCTCACTATC
>ENA-OOPE01000022-OOPE01000022.1-human-oral-metagenome-genome-assembly--contig:-NODE-22-length-8220-cov-5.852836_pt1 | contig 8220 bp, 10 predicted proteins | sample MGYA00245299_ERZ501140 | MGnify/ENA primary metagenome ERZ501140 (study PRJEB25959, sample SAMN05335011) | human oral metagenome | host: human-associated | place: USA: California | collected 2014-04-08... | reverse complement strand
AGCGGCGCATTTCCCACGTTCGCCGAGCCATCCCCCCACCCGGGGAAGCGCGGCCGGACTGGGCAATCACCGTGGATTTTGCCCAACGCCTGGAGCAGCGTCTTTGTCCCGGAAAACCGGGGCTTTTTGCCTTTGAGCAACCGGCACAGATCTTTGATGAATACAAGCTGCTGACCCGTGGGCGTGACCTGGACCTGTCGGGTATCAGCCACGCGCTGCTGGACCGGATAGGCCCGCAGCAATGGCCATTCCCGGCCGATGCGGTGGGCGGAACACCAAGGCTGTACACCGACGGATTTTTCCCTACGGAGACTGGCCGCGCGCACTTTGTCGCCGACCCTTATCGCGCCGCCAAGGAGCAGCGTGACGCGCGTTTCCCACTCACCCTGATCACCGGCCGCCTGCGGGACCAATGGCATGGCATGAGCCGCACCGGCACCGCTGCGCAGCTGTTCGGCCATGTCAGTGAAGCAGTGCTCAGCCTGCACCCGGACGAACTGCGTCGCCATCGCTTGAAGGAAGGGGATCTGGTCAGCCTGAAAAGCCGGCGCGGCAGCGTGATTGTGGCCGTCGGCAGCGATGACAGCGTGCGTCCCGGCCAGGCTTTCCTGCCGATGCACTGGGGCGACCGTTTTCTTAAAGGCGGCGTAAATGCGCTGACCCAGCCGGCATTCGACCCGCTGTCCAAACAGCCGGAACTCAAGCACAGCGGCGTGCGCCTGGAGGCGGTGCGGCTGCCCTGGCACTTGTTTGCGCTGATTGAAGGCGATGTGCAGCAACACTTCGAAGCGTTGCGACCGCTGTGTGACGGCTTTGCCTACGTCAGCCTGAGCCTGACCGGACGCGAGCGGCCTGCCCTGCTGATTCGTGCGGCGCATCACGAGGCGCCCGCCCTTGACCTGCTCAAGCAGATCGACCAACTGCTGGGCCTCAACGACGGCCCCGTGATGGCGTACGACGACCCGCGGCGCTCCATTGGCAAGCGGGTAAAGATTGAAAAAGGCCGTATCACCGCGATCCGCCTGGCTGGCGAAACCCTGGCTCGCCACTGGCTGCAAAGCCTGTGGCTGGAAGGTCGCACCGATGAGCAGTTACGCCGCTGGTTGTTGGCGCCATTGAGTGCGCCACCGGGGGGCGGTTCGAGCAGCAACAAGACGCTGTGCAACTGCAAGAACGTCAGCGAAAGCGCGGTCTGCGCCGGCATTGCCCGGGGCCTGGACCTGAACGGGCTGAAGCAGGAACTGGGTTGCGGCACGCAATGCGGCTCCTGTGTGCCGGAAATCAAACGGTTATTGGCGAGTGGCAAGCAGCCAATCGCGATCAGAGTGTGAGGCAAGCATATGAGCGCAAAAGTCTGGCTGGTGGGCGCAGGCCCCGGCGATCCGGAACTGCTGACACTCAAGGCGGTGAGAGCCCTGCGGGAAGCCGATGTGGTGCTGATCGATGATCTGGTCAACCCGGCGCTGCTGGAGCATTGCCCCGCTGCACGGCTGATCACCGTGGGCAAACGCGGTGGCTGCCGTTCCACCCCACAGGCGTTTATCCATCGCCTGATGTTGCGTTATGCCCGGCAGGGTAAGTGCGTGGTGCGGCTCAAGGGCGGCGACCCGTGCATTTTTGGTCGCGGCGGCGAAGAGGCGGCGTGGCTCAGGCAGCAAGGGGTGGAAGTGGAGTTGGTCAACGGCATTACGGCAGGGCTGGCCGGGGCAACGAACTGCGATATTTCGCTGACGTTGCGCGGTGTCAGCCGTGGCGTCACGTTGGTCACGGCCCATACCCAGGACGACAGCAGCCTCAATTGGCGGGCCCTGGCAGAGGGCGGCACGACGCTGGTGATCTATATGGGGGTGGCGAAACTGGGGGAAATCCGCCGGCAATTGCTGGAAGGTGGCATGAGCGATGACATGCCGGTGGCGATGATTGAAAACGCTTCACTGCCACAACAGCGCGAATGCCGCAGCAGCCTCGCCCGGATGCAGGATGATGCGCACGAATTCGCGCTCAAGAGCCCGGCTATCCTGGTGATTGGCCGGGTTGCTCAAGCGACGCAGGCGCTTGCGGCCCTGGCCAGCGCCACGGCCTGAGGCAAATTGCAGGCGAAAAAAAGCCCGGCCTAAGCCGGGCTTTTTTCTACAACTCAGTAATTACTGAGCTGCTTGTGCTTCTACCGAGGCTTCTACGCGACGGTTGATAGCACGGCCAGCTTCAGTTGCGTTGTCAGCAACTGGGCGGGATTTGCCATAACCAACCGAGCTTACACGGTTAGGAGCGATACCGTCTTTGACCAGGACTTGCTTAACAGCGTCAGCACGACGCTGGGACAGCTTCTGGTTGTAAGCGTCAGGACCGACGGAGTCAGTGTGACCTTCAACAACGGTGGTGGTTTGTGGGTACTGTTTCATGAAGTCAGCGAGGTTTTTCACGTCGCCGTAGCTGTTAGGCTTAACAACCGACTTGTCGAAGTCGAACTTCACGTCCAGCTCAACACGAACAACCTGAGCAACCGGAGCTTCTGGCTCTGGGGTTGGCTCTGGAGCTGGTGCTGGGGTAGGAGCTGGAGCAGTTTTGCCAGCGTTGCCGCCGAAGTTTACGCCCAGGCCAACCAGTGCGGAGTAGTCCCACTTGCCGTTGTCGATAGCGTAGTCAGCTTCAACACCAGCACGTGCGAACAGGTTGTCGGTGAAGTAGTACTTCACACCAGCGCCAGCGATAGCCAGGGTCGATTGATCGCGACCTTTGTGACCATCAGCTTCAACGTTGGTACGGCTCTGGTGGCCGAAACCGCCCTCTACGTATGGACGCAGGGAGTCGACGCCAGCTTGACCGAAGTGGTACTGGGCAGTAACGCTGCCGGTATCACCTTTGATCTTCTGGTTGCCAGTACCGTCGTTCGAACGGGTGTGGTTGGTAGTGTCGTAGTTCAGGTTGATCGACACGTCGTCGGTCAGGAAGTAACCGATGCTGGCGCCAGGATTGAAGCCGTCTTCGATATGTTTGACGCTATCGTTGAACTGCTTTTTGTAAAACAGCTGGCCTTCAACTGCGCCTTGGCCTTGTGCCAGAGCGCCGACAGAAGTGGCAGCAATAAGAGTACCAATGGCCAAGCCCAAGGTGTTTTTCAGTTTCATCCGTTAAATCCCCATCTGGTGATTGTAAAGCAGTCCCACATACCGGGGGACAACTCGGCGACAAGTCTAACAGAACTTGCCTACACGTAAGAGATATTTGCCACGCACTAAGTTTCAGTGCTGCCCGCAAATTTCTCACGTAATTTATCAAGAGCGCGTTTGTAACGCATTTTTGTAGCACTCAAACCCATATGCATGATGTCAGCGATCTCCTGAAACTCCAGCTCTGCGACAAATCGTAGCACCAGAATTTCCCGGTCAATCGGATTCACATGCACCAACCAGCGATCGAGTCCGCCCTTTTCTTCCGGGGTAGGCGCCTTTTCCTCAGACGCTTCCTCAAGGGGGTCCAGACTCAAAGCATCCATCAAGCGACGCTTTCGCCGTTCCTTCCGATACTGCGTGATGCACTCGTTGTACGTGATGCTATAGAGCCATGTCTTGAACTTCGATTTTCCCTCGAAGTTCTTCAGGCCGTATAGCACCTTGAGCATCACTTCCTGACAGACATCATCCGCATCTCTATCGTTCCCTAAATACCTTGAACAAACGTTGAACAGAGTGCGTTGATACCTGCGCATCAATTCTTCGTACGCGCGTGTTACGTGAAACAGCTCCGTGTGCGAGCGCGCGACCAACTCCTCATCAGAGAGCTCACGGGGGTCATAGCGCGTGGACAGCGTTTGGGCTTTATTCAAAACAAGTCGTGCCGACAGTCAGGTCAATGTCCGCCATGGCCTGGATACCCAGGTTTGCGGCGGCGTACATTAGCAGGATTCGCCGGGTTAGCGGCTAGTCACATGCTGTTCCAGCAGGATCCGGTTCGAAAGCGACACCAGTTCGCCATCGTCCGTCAGCACTGTCGTCTTGACCGTGCCGATCTCCTCGATCTGCCCTTCGACCTCGCCCACACGCACTTGTTGCCCAACCTGATATAGCTCACGCACATAGATTCCCGCAAGAATCTGCCCGGCAATTTCCCGGCTTCCCAGTCCCATGGCCAGCGCAACGGCCAGACCAACGGTAATCAAAACAATCACAATCACATGGTTCAGCAGGTCGTCTTGACCTCCAGCTGGCTGATCGCGACCGAAATACTGATGATAATCACCAGACCCTGGGCAATTCGCCCCAGGCCGCTGGCATAATCCAGACCCACGCCTTCAGCCGCCCCACGCACCAGGCCATTGGCCAGTTGCGCCAGCAAAACCCCTACCAGCAACACCAGCGCGCCACCGAATACTTTCGGCAAATACAGCGCCAGCATGTCGAGCGTAGCTGAAACTCGCTCAAGTCCAAGGGATTCAGCCGCAGAAACCAGAAAAATCAGCAAAACAAACCAATAAACGATCTTGCCGATCAGTGTCGAGATCGGCACTTGCAACCCGGCACGCCCCAAAATCTTGGTCAGGCCGGTGCCACCCATCAATCGATCAAGACCCAGCTTAGCCAGCAATTTGGAAAGCAGGGTGTCAAGCAGCTTGGCCACGACAAAACCCAGCAGTACCACCACCAGTGCACCAAACAGGTTGGGAATGAAATTCGCCACCTTGGTCCACAACGCAGTCATTGCAGTTACCAGACTCTGGGTCCAGAGATCGAGTTCCATATTCATTCAGCCTTATCAGCAGTGCGTGCAAGAGGTTTACGACGGGAAACCGGTGAGACATGGGCCGAACCATTGTTCAAGGCCATCATCAACGCCGGCAACCAGCGGCCAAGCAGACCGAACAGATCCCCCGCCCCGACCTGGCGGTTGGCGGTTTTCAAGACGCGACCCAGGCAAGCATCGTCGTCCCGGTTGGACGGCGAGGCATTGAGCATGTCACGCAAAGACTGTTCGAACGGATCGTGCATAAAAAACCTCTCGCAAGTGATTTAAAAGACGAGGGTAAAATTCTTCGGGTCACATGACCTCTTTCCACGTTCAGGTCACATTCAGCTCAAACCCAACGTAACCGTCGAAACAACCACCATTGCCCGACCGCCACCGTGACCATCATCAGGCAGGCAATCAGGAACCCGTAAGGGCTGGAAGAGAACGGAATTCCGCCTACATTGATGCCCAGCAAACCGGTCAGGAAACTCATCGGCAGGAAGATCCCGGTGATGATCCCGAAGCGGTACATGGTGCGGTTCATGCGCAGGCTCAAACGCCGGTCTTCGGTCTCCAGCACAAGCCCCACGCGCTCCCGGGCCAGCTCAAGCTCTTCCAGGTAGCGGGTCAGGCTGTTGTTCAATTCGTTCCAGTAGTCAGCATCGTCGTCACAGAACCAGGGCAATTTGATCCGGGTCAACTGCGCGAAAATATCCCGCTGCGGCGACAGGAAACGTTTAAGCCCGGCGCGCGCCGACGGATCTGCAAAACGCTGCCATGCTCCGGAGTATACCGTTCGTCGGCATCCAGTTTTTCTTCTTCGATATCGACGATTTCGGACAAGTCGCTGACCAGATCCTGAACCTTGTTGGTCAGGTACTGCGCCATATACAGGACCAGTTCCGAGGAAGTCTTCGGCCCCTTGCCGTCTGCCAGTTGCACCAGCAACTCGTCGGTGGCGCGCAATGGGCGCAAACGCAGGGAAATCACCCGCGCTGCCGAGGCAAAGATCCGCACCGAGACCATGTCTTCCGGTTCGGCGCCGGGATTGAGGTTGACCCCGCGCAAAAACAGCAGCAGTTCGGCATCCGGCAGCGGCAACAGGCGTGGGCGAGTGTTCTCCTCCAGCAGCAGGTCACAGGCGAATTCGCTGAGGCCGCTGGATTTGCGCAACCAGGTCTGGGTCTGGGGATGGCTACGGTCCCAATGCAGCCACAGGCTTTCCTGAGGCTGCAGTTGCAGCTCATCAAGCTCTGTCCGGGCAATCGAACGCGCACCACCTTTACCGTCCAGCACCAGGGCATGCACCAGCCCCCACTGCGCGTTTTCTTCCTCGAACATCCTCACCCCTGTCGGCTACTGCTGTTTATTCAGGCATCTTCAGCGGGCTAGGGGAGACGATCACACCGTTATTGTCGGCGTACACGTACTCGCCCGGGCGGAAGGTCACGCCGGCGAATGTCACCGCCACGTTCAAATCGCCAATACCGCGCTTATCAGTCTTCATCGGGTGGCTGGCCAGGGCCTGCACGCCCAGATCGGTCTGGGCGATTACGTCGACATCGCGGATGCAGCCGTAGATCACCAGCCCTTCCCAGCCGTTTTTCGCGGCTTTCTCGGCGATCATGTCGCCCAGCAACGCGCGGCGCAGGGAACCCCCACCATCGACCACCAGCACCTTGCCGGCCCCATTGAGTTCGGCTTGTTCCTTGACCAGGGAATTGTCTTCAAAGCACTTAATGGTCACGATCTCGCCACCAAAGGAGTCCCGGCCGCCGAAATTGCTGAACATCGGCTCAACCACCTGCACCAGCTCCGGATAGGCGTCACACAGGTCGGGGGTAAGGTAATGGTTCATCGAGAAACTCCTGTAGGTGAAAGAAGGTGTCAAACATCCCACTGTTTACTTACATCTGGAAACGCTTTGCCGTGAAGGTTCTTTAATCCGGGCCGAATAGTCAGGCCCATCGGATAGCAACGCAAGACCCACTGCGCGACTGAATATGACCAGAACCACCCAACGCGTCATATCTTAGCCTCTACGGCAAACAAGCGAAACGCCCCTGATAGAGCCTTGCGCTCAAACCGCTGCCAGTTCCTGCGCCTGCGCCCCCAGCAAAGGTGTAAGCGGATTTTTCAACCAGCGCGTCACCAGCGGCCACACTTCAGCCTGGGCGGCCTTGCTGACGAGCATCTCGACATGCCCGAAATCCCCGCTGAACCCTTGCTGGCGCCCCAGGCACAGGTATTGGCGATGCTCGGAGCCGACCTGCTCAAAGAGCTTGCGACAGGCCCAGTCCGGGTCCTGGTGATCGCCGGCGGCGCTCACCGCCAACAGCGGCACGTCAACCTCGGCCAAGCCTTTCCACCAATCCTGCTTACCTTCGCCAAAGCGGCCGAACAGCCCATTCCAGCGCATGGCTTCAATCAATACGCCCGCCGGCTCGTCCTCCGGGCCGCGTTTCCACCGAGCGCCGGACAATTGGCCGAAACGTTTCAAGAGCAGGCGACCGGTCCACTCCACCGGTGGCAACTTCAACGGCCAATGCGTGCGACTGACCTGGCAGCCAAACAGCGCCACCGAGGCCACTGCCGGCGCGCCAAGGTGCTGCCCACCCAGGGCCGCAGCCAGGGTTGTGCCACCCAGGGAATGCCCGATCCAGTGGGGAATCTGCCCGCTTTGCTCACGCACGAAGGCGGCAATGGCCGGCAAGTCGTAGCGAGCATAGTCGGCGACACGATTCCTGGCGTAGTCCTGGTTGCGCCGGGACAGCCCGTGACCGCGCATTTCCGGGATCCAGACGTCAAACCCTTCGCGCGCCAGGTAGGCGCCCAGGCCGATCCCCTTGGGCGAGTACCAGAAGCGACGGTTGGAAAAACTGCCATGCAACAAAACCACCGGCACGCCCCGGTTTTCCGGGACGTCAGCCAGGCCCAGGCGGGTCACGGCCAGCTCGACGGTACCGTCAGGGCTGTTGCCGGGTTTCAGCCGATACACATCTTCACTCAGGTCGCCACGACGCTCAGCGCTGATCAAGGCGACGGGAAACAGGTTGCTGCTGCTTTGCATAATGCTCTTGCACAAAAAAGGGCGGCGTCCGGAAGGAGTTCCGCCCTGTACAGAATGAGAAATGCCGGCCAACCGCAAGGTTGACCGGCACTTTTGGGTGTTGCGTATTACGCCTGGGCTTGACCTTCAGCCAGGAAGAACCAGGTTTCCAGTACGGAATCGGGGTTCAGCGAGACGCTTTCGATGCCCTGCTCCATCAGCCACTTGGCCAGGTCCGGGTGATCGGAAGGGCCTTGGCCGCAGATCCCGATGTACTTGCCGGCCTTGTTGCACGCCTGGATGGCGTTGGCCAGCAGCTTCTTGACCGCAGGGTTACGCTCGTCGAACAGGTGGGCGATGATCCCGGAGTCGCGGTCCAGGCCCCAGGGGTCAGCTGAGTCAGGTCGTTGGAACCGATGGAGAAGCCGTCGAAGAACTCCAGGAAC
>ENA-OOPE01000018-OOPE01000018.1-human-oral-metagenome-genome-assembly--contig:-NODE-18-length-8886-cov-3.258705_pt1 | contig 8886 bp, 7 predicted proteins | sample MGYA00245299_ERZ501140 | MGnify/ENA primary metagenome ERZ501140 (study PRJEB25959, sample SAMN05335011) | human oral metagenome | host: human-associated | place: USA: California | collected 2014-04-08... | reverse complement strand
AGCATTACCTCGACGTGATGGACAAGATGCAGCCGCCGGAAGGCGTGTGGAAGCGCACCAAGTGGTACGTCAAGAAAGGCATCAGTGCCGTGTTTGACGGTGTGCGAGTGGTGCTGGAAACCGTTGGCATCGTCGAAGAAACCACCCCGGTGGAACGCCTGGCGAAAAGCCTGGAGAAAAACTTCGAAGTGACCCACGCCATCGGCTCTACGGTGATGGACATCAGCTTCCGCTGGGATGACCCGCAAATCGCCCAGGCGGTGGTCAAGGATTGGGTCGAGACCTACATCGACGAGCGCACCCAGGCGTTGGGCCGCAAGAGCCTGTATGCGTTCTATGAAGGCCAGGTGTCTTCCAGCGCTGCGCAGATCAAGAGCTACAAGGAGCAGATCCTCGCGCACTTGAACGACATCGGCGCCTCGAGCATCACCGATCGCCTGGAAGACTTGTCCGAGCGGATCAACGTGCTGCGTGGCGAGGTGTTCAACTCCACTCGGCTGATCGCTTCCTCCGACGTGGCGTTGCAGAGCACCCGTGACCAACTCAAGGGCCAGCCCAAAGAGGTGACCACGGTTCGCCAGATCGCGTTGAACCCGCAGCAACAAGACTTGCGTCGCCTGCTGAACCAGAAGCTCCTGGAAAAAGCCGACATGATGCGTACCTATACGGATAACGCGCCGCCGGTCAAAGCCCTGGACGCTTCGATCCGTGCCATGCAGGCCCAGGTCGCCGGTGAAAGCGACACGGTGCAAAGCTCCGAGAACCGCGCGCCGAACACCCTGGAAATCCACCTGCAACGGGTACTGCTGGATGAGACCAGCCGCAACCAGTCGCTGCGTACACAGTTGGTGCAACAGCAGAAGCAACTGACTGAACTGGAAGCCCAGCGCAAGGACGCCCTGGCCATCGAGCCGGAACTGGCGCGCCTGGCCCGTGAGTTGAACGGCACCGAGAAAAACTACGCGCTGTATGTCGACAGCCTGGAAAAATCGCGGATCGACCGTGAACTGGACAAGAGCCAGATCAGTAACATCGCGGTGATCGAAGAAGCTACCCTGAACCCTGGGCGCGTCTTCCCGAAAACCCTGCTGATGCTGTTGCTGGCGATCCCGTTCTCCATCGTGGTCGGCTTGCTGGTGATCTACCTGTGCTACCTGCTGGATCAACGGATCCACGACGGCGGCCTGGTGGAAGGCAAATTCGGCCTGCCGCTGTGGACCACGCTGCCGGAGTTGGACACCAGCACCGCGCAAAGCACCAACGCCTTCAACGCGAGCATCTATCGCCTGTATGGGTTGCTGCCGCTGGAGCGTATTGCCGAACAGGGCCTGACCCTGGGGCTGACCTCGGCACGGCACGGTGAAGGCGTGAGCTTTATCGTCGAGCAGTTGCGCCAGTTGCTGGAAGAGAACGGCGTGCGGGTGCGGATCGGCGGGGTTGAGCCGGCGATTCCGGGCCAGGTGGTACTGCTGGATGCTTCGGCGCTGCTGGACAATCGTGATGCGTTCATCAACCTGCGCCGTGCCGACCTGATTGCGCTGGTAGTGGAAGCGCAAAAAAGCACGGTACCGGTGGTGGAACACGCACTGTCGATCCTCACCACGGCGTTCGGCAAGGTCGATGGCATTATCATCAACCGCCGCAAGTTCGAGGTACCGGTCAAGGTGCTGAAAACCATCGCCAAATACCGGGGTTCGTTCTGATGCGCATCGCCCTGCTCGCTCCCCTGCCGCCGGAAAAGAACGGGATCGCCGACTACGCGAACCACTTCAAGACGGCACTGGAGCAACTGGGCGTCGAGGTGGCTACGCCCTTGACGGGCGTGGTCGGCAGCACGGCGGCGATCAAGCAAGCCATTGCCGGTTTCGACTGGCAGGGTGTTGACCTGGTCCACGCCGAGCTGGGCGGTGGGCGGCTGGGGGAGTTCCTGGCCCTGCGCGAATTGCGCAAGGCCTACCCCGCCCTGCCGTTGACCGCCACGGTGCATGACCCGGAACGCATGGTCTGGCGGCGCGAGCAATTGCCCTTTCCGCTGAACCTGCTGGAATCCTTGCCCAGCCCATTGCCCCAGGCGGCAGTGGTGCTGGCCGATCCCTTGACCCTGCGCGAAGAACGTCACGTCGCCCAGGGCCTGACCCGGCTGGTGACCCTCACCCGCCTGGGCGCCGACTGCCTGACGGCGCGCATGCAATTGCCCGCCGGCAAGGTGGCGGTGATCAACCACGCCAACCTGGATATCCCGCCGGTGGCCTTGCCGCCGCTGGACACGCTGCACCTGTTGTATTTCGGTTTTATCTACCGTGGCAAAGGCATCGAAGACCTGTTGCAGGCCCTGGCCGCCGCCTTCGAAAAAGCCCCCGAATTGCGTGACCGTGTGCGCCTGACCCTGGCCGGTGGCACTGCCGCCGAAATGGCGTTTGGCACAGGCGGCAATTACCTGGAGCAGTTGAACAGCCAGATTGCCGAACTCGGCCTGGCAGGCTCCATCGACTGGCGGCTGAATTTGCCGGCCAGCGAGATCCCGCAGACGATCCAGGCGCACCATGTGATGGTGCTGCCGTATCGCGAATCGAAAAAGCTCGGCCTGCTGGGCCGCCATCGCGGCACCAGCGGCGCATTGTCCTGGGCTGCCGCCTGGGGCGCGGCGCGATCACCTCCGATGCCAGGGCGTTTGCCGAGGAAGTCGCCAGCGGCAATGGCGCCATCTATCCACAAGGCGATGTAGCCGCCTTGAGCGAACAACTGCTGCGGCTCGCACGCAACCCGCACATGGCCACGGACTGGGCCGCACGCGCCGCCGCCATAGGCCGCGAACGGTTGTGGCCAGTGACCGCGCAGAAGTTCGCGAGCCTGTTTGAGCAAACCGTTGCAGGAGGCAACCATGGCGCGTAAACGGACTTACCTCGCTACCCTCGCAGTCGTCGCTGCGCTGGGTTTGACCGCCTTTCTCTGGGGCCGCCCGGCCGATGCCGAGAGCCATGTGCTCAAGGGCAGCAAAGAGGTGGTGTGGAAGGACTTCCTGGGGGTGAACGCGCAGTTCCTGTGGTTCAGCCCCGAGCGTTATCAGAAGCAGATCGACCGCCTCAAGGCCCTGGGCCTGGAGTGGGTGCGCCTGGACCTGCACTGGGACCAGCTGGAAACCGCCGAGAACCAGTACAACGTCGCGACCCTCGACGAACTGGTGAACAAGCTGCAGCAGAACCAGATCAAGTCGGTGTTCTACCTGGTGGGCTCGGCGAAGTTCGCCACCACCGCGCCCGCCTCCTCGCCGTACCAGGACCAGTTCCCGCCCAAGGACCCGAATATCTTCGCCAACCGCATGGCATTGCTGGAACAGCGTTACCCCAGCGTAGATGCGTGGCAGGTGTGGAACGAACCGAACCTGCTGGGGTTCTGGCGCCCCGCCGCCGACCCGGCCGGCTATGCGAACCTGTTGCAAGTCACCGCCGCCGCGTTGCGGGTGGTGAACCCGAACAAACCGGTGGTGGCCGCCGGCATGGCATTCTTCAGCGAAATGCCCAACGGCCAGAACATGCTCGACGGGCTGCTGCAACTGGGCGTGCCGAGCCTGAATACCGTCATGTCCTATCACCCCTACACCCAATTGCCCGAAGGCAACACGCCGTCGAACCTCGACTTTGTCGAAAAAACCAGCGCCCTCAACCAGAAACTGCGGGCGGCCGGGGTGAATACCCTGTGGAGCACCGAGTGGGGCTGGTCGACCTACAAAGGCCCGAAAGAGGTGCAGGACTTCATCACCACCCAGGGCCAGGCCGACTACATCGTGCGCCGCGTCGCGCTGATGAGCGCGCTGGATTTCGACAAGATCTTCCTGTTCACCCTGAGCGACCTGGACCAGCGCGCCAGCGTGCGCGACCAGAGTTATGGCTTGCTCGACATCGACGCCAACCCCAAGCCGTCGTACACCGCGCTGCAGAATTTCCTGCAGGTGAGCGGGCCCAAATTGACCCCCGGCGACCCACCCACCGCCGATCAGTTGCCCGATGGCCTGTTCAGCATCGGCTGGTCCCGTGCCGACGGGCGCAAGGTGTGGTTTTTCTGGTCGGCCCGTGGCGGCAGCGCGCACTTGCCGGGCATGACCACCGCCACCTTGTATGACCCGTTGCGCGGCACCGAAACACCGTTGAGTGGCACCAATGGACTGGACGTACCGGTCAAGCCGAACCTGCAAATTCTGTTATGGGATTGAAGCCACCCATGCGCATCCTCTGGATCCTGCCCTACTCGCCTTGGCCCGCTACCAGCGGCGGCAAGACGCGCCAGTTTCATTTGCTGCGCAGCCTGGCTGCGCGCGGGCACCGGATCACCTTGCTGCTGCATGACAAACATGCGGTATCGCTGACGGATCGCCAGGTGCTGGAAGCCTTTCTGGAACAGGTGATCATCCTCCCCCGCCGCCCGCTGCGCAGCCTGAAGACCCTGCTGGCCGGGCTGTTTGCGCCGTACCCGTTGCTGGCCAGTGTGAATGGCCTGTCGGGTGAACTGCAGGACACCTTCGAGCGCTTGCTGACCGAGCATTGGGACGTGGTGCAGATCGAACATACCTACACCTTCCAGCCTTACGAAGATGCATTGGCCCGTCGCTCCCAGCCGTTTGTGCTGACCGAACACAATGTCGAATCGTCCCTCGGCGCCGCGACTTACGACCGCCTGCCCGGCTGGGCGTTGCCGTTCATACGCTACGATCAATGGCGCTACGGCCGCTGGGAACACCGGGTGATGCGCCAGGCCGCGCAAGTGGTCGCCGTGACCGACGCCGACGCCCAGACCCTGGCGCAGATTGCCGGCAAGCCGGTACCGGTGGTGGTCAACGGGGTGGATTGCGCGCACTTCGCTGCTGCCCGACCCGACCCGACGACCCGCCGCGTGCTGTTTCTGGGCAACTACGAATACGCGCCCAACGTCGATGCCATCGAGTGGGCACTGGATGAGATCCTGCCGAAAGTGTGGGCCGCTGCCCCGACGCACGCATGAGCGTCTGCGGTTTCGGCATGCCGGAAAGCTGGCGCGAACGCTGGAAGGACGGACGCATCGAATGGCAAGGTTTTGTCCCCAACCTGCTGGCCCTGCAATCGAGTTGCTCGGTGTTTCTGGCGCCGTTGCGCCATGGCGGCGGCTCCAAGCTCAAGGTGCTTGAAGCCCTGGCCGCCGGCCTGCCGCTGGCGAGTACCGACCAGGGCGTGTCCGGCCTGGACCTGGTGGAAGGCCTGGATTACCTCGGCGGCCAGACCGCTGAAAGCCTGGCCGACGCCGTGGTGCGCCTGCTGCAACAGCCTGAAGTCGCTGCTCCCATGGGCGAAGCCGGTCGCGCTTATGTGCGCCGTGCCCATGACTGGAGCGTCGCCGCCAGCCAGCTGGAGCAGGTGTACGCGCAACTGTCGCCCCAGAGCCAAAAGGAGCCGGCATGCGCATAGGCCTCGATTACCGCACCGTCGGCACCTCGCCGCAATCAGGCATCAGTCGCCAGGTGTACGCCCTGGAAGATGCCCTGCGCACCCTGCCCGGCATCGAGCTCGAACGCTTCAGCGTCGCGCCGCTGGGGGATGAGCTGCGCCTGAACGTGCATTGCCCGGACTGGGGCTGCGCCAAGACCGCCATGCACCAGCCGCACCAGCGCCTGCGTTTCGAGGCGGGCTACCTGCCCAAGGCGCTGCGCAATGAGCACATCGATGTGTACATCAGCACCTTCAATATGGGCCTGCCGCTGCCGCCCAAACCCCAGGGCCTGCGCACCGTGGTGCTGCTGCATGACCTGTTTCAGATCACCCTGGACAACTATCACGCCAACCGCCTGAAGGCGCTGATCTACAAGGCCAGTGATCGGCTGTCGATCACCTATGCGGTGCACACGGCAGACCGGGTGTGGACGCCTTCGCAGTACAGTGCCGACGAAACCGCGCGGCTGTTTCCCAAGGCGGCAGGCAAGATTCGCGTGCTGCCCAACCAGGTGGTCGGTTTTGTCGGACTGCCGGCGGACCTCTCGGCCCGGCAACTGCCCGAGCGCTACTGGCTGCTGGTGGGTACCCGGGAATTGCGCAAGAACGTGCCGTTCCTGGTGGACGCCTGGCAGCAAGCGCGCAGCCAGTCGCCGAGCGTGCCGGAACTGGTGCTGGTGGGCAGCCTGGAGCATTTGCCCGAAGCACAACACAACTACCCGGGGATACGCGCCTTGAGCGGCGTATCCGACGCTGAATTGCACGGGCTCTACCGCAAGGCCTTGCGCCTGTGGCAGCCTTCCTACGCGGAAGGCTTTGGCTTGCCGGTAATCGAAGCCCTGAGCGTCGGCACTCCGGTGGCGGTGGCCAGCGGTACCTCGCTGGACGAAATCACCCCGCCGCTGGCACCGCGGTTTTCACCCACGGACGGCGCGGCGCTGGTGCAATTGATGCTGCACCTGGCCGACCAACCCGTCGAACAACCACCTGAACAGTTACGCAGCTGGGCCGAACGCTTCAACCACCAGGCCTACCGTCGGCGCCTGGCCGAACTGATCGAGGAATTGAATTGAGAATCTCACTGGGTAGCCTCGTCGCCATCGTCTTCGGCCTGCTGTTTGGTGGGTTGATCCTGTTTCTTTCCCCGGTCAAGGCCGTGCTGGCAGTGATCGGCCTGGCCGCTGCCGTGACGATTCTGCGGTTCCCGTTCTGGGGACTGCTGCTGTTCGCCCTGGTGGCGACGTTCATGCCCTACTCCACCCTCAACCTGGGGATTCGCAGTACGGTCAGTGAGGCGCTGATCGCCCTGACCTGGGCGGCGGTGATCTGGCACGGTTTCCTCTCGCGCCTGCCGGCCGCCCCACCGCTGTCGCGGCGCCCTACCGACCGCATGTTGATGTGGCTGATGATCTTCACAGTGGTGCCGTTTATCGTCGGCCAGGTGAGCATTACCGCCGAGGCCAGCGGCGTGGCGAACTGGTTGCGTTGGCTGCTGAACCTGTCGGTGCTGTTCCTCGCCGCCAAGCTGCTGGTTGAACAGAAGAACCGCGAAGCCCTGGTGATCGCCTTGTTGCTGGGCACACTGGCGATGCTGGTGATGTCCATCGGTGTATTTATCCGCTCGCGCTCGGCCTCGGGCATGTTGCCGATCCTGACCCTGATGAACTACGGCAGCCTCGACACCCTGTCCCTGGGCCTGGGTGCCATGGCCTCGCGGATGGGTTCGCCATGGATGCACCCGAATGCCACCGGCGGGATCATGGCGCTGCTGCTGCCATTGGCGTTCTGCTACGGCATCACCAACACCGGCTGGAAACGCGGTCTCGGCCTGGGCGTTGCCTGCCTGGGTGCGGCAGCCCTGCTGTTGGCCAGCAGCCGGGGGGCGATGGTCAGCCTGGCGCTGGTGCTGATCTGGATGGCGTCGCGCCGGGTGCCGTACACCGGGCGTTTGCTGATGATCGGCGTGGCGTTGGCCGTGGCGCTGGTGCTGTCGTACCCACCGTTGCAGGAACGTCTGGCGACAATCTTTTCGGCGCAGAACGCGAGTACCGAAGTGCGCTTTGACGAATACCGCATGTTCCCCCAGGCCGTGGCCAGTTACCCGCTGGGCATTGGCTTCAAGGTTGACCCTCCAGTGCCGGGTACGCACCTGCTGGGGATTTCCAACCTGTGGCTGAATTTCGTCTACAAGACCGGGGTGATCAGCATGCTGCTGTTTATCGCAGTGACCTGGCGCTGGTGGCGCGAGTCCCGTCCGGAAATCGGCCCGATCCGCCTGACCAAGGACAATGCGATCTGGCTGGGCAGCACGGCGGGGATTCTGTCGGCGCTGGTCAGCGGCTTTTTCGACCACTACTTCAGCTTCGCCCTGGTGATGATTGCGCTGTTCTGGCTGATGGTGGGGATCAACGTGCTGGAGGCGCGGCGGCTGTTTCCGGCGCGTCTGCCAAAGGTCAAGACCGTGGCGCATCGCAAGCCTGTGTTCAATAGCGTCGGGCCCTAGGCATGCTCGGATCGGCGTTCTGGTTGACCCTGGCAACCTTGCTGGGGTTGTGCCTCGGGTTTGCCCGTGAGTGGTTGCTGGTGGCGGCGTGGGGTGCGGGCGAGCGCAGCGATGCGTTCCTGATCGCGCTGTTCTTGCCCGAAGCGTTACGCATGTCCCTGGCCGGCGGTGTGCTGAGTGCCGCCGCCCTGCCGCTGTACCTGCAACGCAAGGACGGCGAGCGCCTGGACTGGCTGGCGGTGTTGTTCCCGGCGCTGTTGCTGATCGCCCTGGTGACCAGCCTGCTGCTGACGTTGCTGGCGCCATGGCTGGTGCAGCTGCTCGGCCCGGGGCTGGCGGCGACGGCCACCAGCCTCGCCAGCAGCAACTTGCAGATTCTCGCCTGGAGTGTGCCGGGGCTGATGCTGCATGCGCTGTTCAGTATTCCGCTGCAGGCCAGCGAGCGCTTTGTGGTCGCGGGGCTCGGTTCGTTGCTGTTCAACCTGCCGCCGGTGACCTACCTCGCCCTCGCCGGTACCGCCACGCAACCGCACTCGCTGGGCGTTGGCCTGCCTCACCGGCAGCCTGCTGATGCCCCTGGCGCTGTTGCCGTCGATGCTGCGCCTGGGCTGGCGGCCGTGGCGGCTGCGGGCTTCGACATTGGAATTGCGCGAGCTGGGCGCTCGCATAGGCCCGCTGCTTTTAAGCAACGGTGCCAGCCAGGGTTTGGCGCTGATTGAACGGCTGGTGGCGTCCTTGCTGGGTGAAGGTGCGGTGACCTGGGTCAACCTGGCCCGCAAGCTGATGAACTTGCCGTTGATTGCCCTGATGAGCCTCAACCAGGTGCTGCTGGGCATGATGAGCCGGCGCCAGGGCGACGAGCGCCTGGCCCTGCTCAAGCGCGGCCTGGAAACCGCCAGCCTGCTGACCCTGCCCGCAGGCGTCATC
>ENA-OOPE01000017-OOPE01000017.1-human-oral-metagenome-genome-assembly--contig:-NODE-17-length-10529-cov-4.931263_pt1 | contig 10529 bp, 10 predicted proteins | sample MGYA00245299_ERZ501140 | MGnify/ENA primary metagenome ERZ501140 (study PRJEB25959, sample SAMN05335011) | human oral metagenome | host: human-associated | place: USA: California | collected 2014-04-08... | reverse complement strand
GATGGTCTCGCCGCCCTGCGGGGGCACGTAGCCGGTGGACAGCGAACGCACGTTCGCCACTTGGCCGCAGCCGCCCAGCGCTAGCAGCAGCACGGCGGGGATTACAGGCAACAGTCTCATCAGGCATCGACTCGTAGGGGGAAGTTAAGGCTGGCGGCAGTTCTGGTTGACCGACAGATGTGGCGCCGGCTCATAGCTCACGCGCTGCAAACCATCGGCGTCCTGGAACAGGAAGTATTTGACGCGACAATCCTTGAACATCGCTGAGTAACCCTCCGCCCGGAAGCCTTGGCCATCGACCTGTTTGGTCACGGTATTGTTGCGGCTGACCACCTCGAGCACCTTCTGATAGCTGTCGCCCATGTTTACCCCAGGCTCGCCGGTGATCGCGGCCGAGGAGGCGCAACCGCCCAGCGCTGTTGCCGCCAGGGCCAATGCGGCACCATACAGTCCGTTGCGTAGATTGTTCATTCCCTGTGTCCTTTTGGTGATGGGTTAACGGCGGCCGTCGCACACCGGCGATTCGCCAATGCGGCCTAGCTTGCACAGGTCCAGATCGTCCGTGCGGATAAAACCCGCATCCTTCATGCAGTAGAAGCGCGTCAGCACCACATCAATCGGCGACTTGTCGCCAACGCCATCAAGATTGGTATACCCGCAAGCCCGCATTGCGTCATCGACGCCCTGCTGGGAGACGCCCTTCTTTTTCCATTGGGTGTAGTCCCCTGGCGGCGGTTGAAAAGGGGTACAGCCCCCAACTACTACCAGAAGGCTCAGGCCCAACCACTGATTTCGAGTCAGCAACATCACATTCTCCATGTCCATGAGTGCCCCGGACTGTGCCCGATTACCGGCGCCCGTCACACACCGCAGACTCACCAATACGACCGAGCTTGCACATGTCCACGTTATCTTTGCGTTTGTAGCCTGCGTCTTTCATGCAATAGAAATTCATTAACCTCACATCGATTGGCGACCTGTCTCCTGCGCCATCAACATTGGTATATCCGCACGCACGCATCGCAGCAACGATCCCGGTCTGCGATACGCCCTCCTTGTACCATTTTGTGTAATCCGGAGCCGGCGGTTGAAAGCCCCTTCCCGTGCAGCCAACCAGTAACACAGCGCAAAAACTCAGCAACAGGCTCCTCGTGAACATGGCGTTCTTCCTTATGGGTTGACTCGGATAAGTGTGAGACGCCGTAGGGTGAGTCGCTCTAGAAGGGTTTGCAAGCGGCCCCGGCATCCTCATAGCGGTTATGCAATGTTTGATTGCCGTCCAGCACGTTCAGTCATTCCCATAGGCGAGCGTGTTTCAGCTTATGAAGTATTGGTCCATTTACCAACATTTCGCTGACCGTAACTCCTGGTCTGCGAGTACTTTCCGGTATTGGATCTTGAGTCAATATAGGATCAGTGCGGTATTGGCAGGCGGGTCAATTCCCCAGCCGATCATGACATCGCATGAATGATGCAATGCTTGTGAAAACAGGTTTTCGTTTATGGTGTTTTTCGTGGTATCAGCAGAAACGATCAAAATAAAACTATGATTTATATTGGTTTTTTATGATTGTTTATGTTCGAGTGAGCCTGCGTTAGCAGGTGAGTGCTGAATAACAAAACCCCGGCCATGTGCCGGGGGTTTTGGGTCTTGGTTTGTGCTAACAATTTCGTAAGCTCTGAGTCATTCATCAGTGCGGCTTAGGCGATTTGAGGTCTGCCGTACTTGAGGGTTACATAGGCTTCTTTATCTGGATCAAATGGTAATCGCATTGTGGGTTCTTTATCGATCCAATCGGCTTCTGTACCTGCGACACTCATTGCCAAGAAAAGAGGCTGCATCTCCGATAGCACTGCGTACCACTCAGAGAGACAGTCTATGATCCCGGGGTGCCAATTGTTTTCCACGGTCTGAAGTTTCGTGGTCAGTGAGGCTAACATGTGCTGTCGCTGGGCATCGTCGAGGCATTCGACGGCATAACCTACTAAAGCGTAATCCAACTCACAGCGAGAAATCTTAATAAGGTTCTCAGTACTCCCGTGCAGACCGAACCCCCAAGACGTCCAACGCTGATAAGCGAAATTCCACATAGTCTTCCGCTTCTTGACTTCGGCCATGTCCCTGAATGCTCGGAGACAATTCGCAACTGAAAATCGAGTTTGTTGACCAGACCAGTGCAGGCTTACCGCATCAACATAGGCTTCAAGGGCAGTGTCGTTCGCACCAGCAAGAACGCATCCGAGACAAGTCTGTAATTCTGGAAATCGCGAAGGGAACAAGTTGAACACGCGCATCCAGGCAGCCCAACGCGGCGCATCTTTCGACACACGTTCCAGTATCTGGATCAAAAATTTCTCGCAAGTTTCACCAAGTGGCTCCCTGTTAGCCATGTTTGACACAGATATATAAGTTGTCGCGAACTGGACATGAGGGCTGGACGATCCAGAGCCGAGACGTAGTGCCGCGTTGGCGTTGAGCGATAGCACGACACTCATGATAGATGCCGTCTGCCTTAGCCCCGAGACGGCCACGATCAAACGCTGGGGGGCAAATCTGTCGAGACATTGGGCAGCTTGAACTATGGCAGTGCCCGGAAAAAATCCGCCTTCTATCATGCGCCAGCCTAGTTCGATTCCGATCCAATCGCTTTCAGCATCAGCCTTTTCAAACCGTTCTACGGCCTCTGACTCCCAGATAGGCGCGGATAAACCACGAGTCGTGAAACTCATTGTTATACCTGCGATCATGCTTTCGAGCGCAGAGAGCAATTCATCGTTAGGCCTGAAATCATTTGGCACGATAGCCCAGAAACTTGCCCCCATCGTTGTGAATTGTCCTACGACGAATAGGGCGACTAGTCGGGTACGGCGCGGATCAGCGCTGATGCTCCAATCGGCGCCTGCTTGAATAATCCATCGGAACAGCCCGGTGAGCCTGTCGAAATCCTCACCGCTGGCGGGTGCGCCACGTCGGAGCAAATCTACGAAAGCAAATTGAGACCGGATCGCTTCAAATATGTCGTTACTGGCGTCCCACTCGGAAATAGCTTGAAGAGGATCGGATTGCGCTTCGATTACCGTAACAAGCGCATCTGGGACTTCAATCGGCCCAAATTGCGTGGCTTTCGCCATCGCCGCGACAATAACATCCGAAAGCTTCATTGCGGCCTTTTCCATACAAGGTGATCCTGTCCGCCGAGTAGCTCCCAAAGGTCGGTGAAGGCATCCACCACAAGCTGAGCATTGTCGACCTTCTGAAGGATGTGGTGCGCCGAGCCCACGGAGTTTACCGAGGTGCCGAGCGACCAAGCCATTGCCCCATCTGGGCCAGATGGAAAGATCAGGAACCTATCGTGGAAGTCCCATCCTGTCATGCCCTTCTGTACTCGAAGTTCAAGTTTCAGGCCCCGCCAGTTGCTTTGACATTCATTCAGTGTTTGGCGGATTTCGTCGGTGGAGCCAGCTTTGGCAGTTGTCAGACCGCGGAGGTCCACTCCATGGTAGGGGCAGTAAAATAGCGTTTCGAGTAGGTCTTTGGCTGACAGATATGGATCCCATAGCCAGGCACCTTTTTCGCTGTAAGCAACGATCAGTGCTCGAATGTCATCCAGTGCCTTTCGGCGGACTGCGGTTCCATCGTCTTGGGTTGGTCGATACTGAACAAAACGGCGCTCGGCAGCGAGCTTGTTGGCTTGCTCGGTGTACATTCGCTTCGCTGTCCATCCCCCGTTGTCGTCTGGCTGAGGATCACCGATGAGGCTATGAGTGGAGAACGAAGTCATACCTACTCGCCGAAGGTCACTACTGCCATCCGGATTTTTGACCGAAAAAGTGCGTGGCTCCGGATCGAGAGAGCGCATATTGAATGAGATGGTTGAGATAAAAGAACCTGGTCCGGAGGCGACGAGGAGCGTGCTGCTCTGTTCGGCCCAGATGAAGCCCCGATATAGTCCTCTGCCAGCACGCATAGGAAGTGGGGTTACCCTTTCCTGTAGCCTTGCTGAAGCAAAGCCTGTGAGGATTTCGTCATGCTCCAATTCGCAGACAGCTATCAAGGAGCGTGGAGTGGCTTTAGGATGCCAGGCGTGTTCGACCTGAAAATTCCCGTCTTGGAGCTGCTGAAATTTCGCCATTAGCACAGTGACCGGAAGTTGGACTGTCAGGTTGCCGAGCCGATCTGACATTGTGGCCAGTTGGAGTGGGATGTGTTTTTCGACCTGCACTGATAGCTCTTGCAAGCGGCGAGGATCTGCGAAGAACGGCTTCAGTGCTTCTTTGCCATGATCGGCCCATTCAAGCAGATGCGAACCAGTCCAGAAGTTGTTTTTGAGGAGTTTGTTCCATGGGACCTGCGCACCATTATCTGGCGGCACAAACTGTGCGGGCATCGGCAAAAGCTCGCCAAATCCGAGTTCATCGCCCGAGAGTCTCCATCCCTCCCCCGCCTCCAAAGCTGTGAGAGCCGGAATGAGGGTGTCGATCAGTGCAGTGTAACGGCGGAGGCCAAAACTCCAGCCATTGAGCGATTTGATTCGAATGGGTTTCGGCGTCAGAAAGTAGGCAGCCGCTGGCTCGAGATCAGGTTGCTCCTCGGCAATCAGGAGCGTGAAGATATTGATGATGTCCTCATGATCGGGCCGGCTGGCGAACAGCTCTGTACATTCGACATGAGTATAAAACCCCAATGTGCCGGGCGTGAGAAGCTGGGTCAGCTCTGGCAGCGGGGAGCGAGGCTCGGCTGGCTCATATCGGTTCATGAAGGTAGCTCCCGGTGGCTCACAAATTCTAATTATGTCCAATTCGAGTATCAGGCGCCTTGCTTTATGACGAGTAGGGTTTTGGCCCAGTTACGCCCTAAACAGAACTTATAAAATCAGGTTTTCTTGGCATGGTATTAAATGTGGCATAGATTTTAATCGTAGCGATTAACGATTGATTTATAAGGGTATTTATTTATTATCGATAATAGAGTGGGAGTGATCCCCACGCGCTCTTGATGATGCCGTTCCCCGAAATCCCGCGCCTTGGCGCGGGATTTCAATATCCGCTCGCTCACACTGTTAATCTCCGAATGTTCTTTTTTATAGCGTCCGCTTCAAGTGGCAATACTTGATTGTTGCATTTGCCGGATTCTGTAGTCTCTTGCCCGCCGAACGCATCTTGCGTGATTAAGCTGACGCCGAATAAGCGTAAGTGTCCGGTCGATACTTCTTTTAATGATTATGCCGGTACTTTCCAAAGCGAATATCACCTTCCGGTAGGTTCTCCACGGGCTACCAGCCGAGGCTTTGATAAAAACCACTCGCGCGGTGTGCTTCAGTGGTTTCCAGTCATATGTTCTGGTGGTGTTGAAATAGGAAAGCCTCCGCTCTATCCATCAGGCGGCGCCCCCAATCCTTGCCCCTCGAACCAGAGGGTGCCTGGACGGACCTCGGGCGGCTGACACGCTCGGCGAATAGGTAACGGCTCTGCCAGCATGCCCCTAAGACTATCTATCTGATTCAAATGATGTTTTTAGAGAAAACCTCTCTGAAAATAACCTGTTACGTACCGTTAATTAACCGTTACCCAACTTATCTTGGGCAGTCTGTCATGGGCAGTATCCATATAGCCCGTTGAAATAAGACTCCCGACCGGGCCTGCACGGAAAGACAGCGCGAGGCTATCCATGGCCTCAAAACAAAAACAAAAGAATAAATGGCGAGGTACTTACGATGACGATGTATGAGATCTGGGACTCAATTGTCGCGTTCTATGAACCGACACTGGAAATAATAAGTCTATGGGCCTGGGGCCTTCCTCTGTTTGTCTCAGTCCTCGCGGTGATGTTCATCATCTCGCAAAAGTGGCAGAGCCCCCTGACCCTCCGTTCTCTAACCAATGCAGCCTTTCCCAAAGAGCAATATGACAACCCCTCATCTCGCGTGGATATGTGGAACGGTATCATCCTGCTGATGCTCGGTTTTCCCCTGGTCGGCGTCTTCGCCGTCAATGGCATCGCCATTGCTGACAATGTAGGCGCTTATTTCACCGCTGAATTCGGTGTCCGGGCCCCCTTGATGACGTCAACCTGGCTGATCGTCTCCGTTCAGTTCCTGACTTATTTCCTCAGTGTCGACTTCGTGGGGTATTGGATACATCGTTGGTGCCATACCAATGCACTGATGTGGCATCTGCACAAGCCTCACCATACCGCTGAGACACTGACGCCCTGGACGCTATTCCGCCAGCACCCCATCGAGTTCTTTGGCCTCAATATTATCCCGGCGGTGGTCGGCGGGGCCTTTACGGGGGTGGTGCTTTATGCAACGGGGAGTCAAATCCACCCAGGCATGGTGGTTGCCGTCACCACAACGGCCTACATCTGCTTCTTCGTTATCGATGTGTTTTCTCACGTCCATTTGCCGATCTCCTACGGGTGGATGAACCGGATCGTTTTGGCCCCTGTCATGCACAACCTTCACCACAGTATGGAGCCCCATCACTGGGACAAGAACAACGCAGTCGTACTGACGCTCTGGGACTGGATGTTCGGAACACTCTACTTGCCCAAGAAGGGCGAGAGCTGGCGTTGGGGATGCAACGACGAAGAATATGGTGCCAACAATCCGCACAACACCCTGAGGGGGTTCTATATCGATCCTTTCAAAACCCTCTGGCGTCACTTGAAGGACGGGCAGAGCCCGAATCCGTGAGGGGTACGGAGCACTGGGCAAGTATCTAGAGCGTAAAGCACGCCAGGCAATCGCTGGCTCAATTCCGTCAAGGGAATCATCATGGCATTGAAAGACACGCTTCATTGGCGCTATGCAACCAAAAGCTACAACGGCGACAAGGTCGCGCAAGAAAAAATTGATCCGATCCTGGAAGCCATACGCCTGGCCCCCAGCAGTTCGGGCCTGCAGCCTTTCAAGGTGTTAATCATCACTAACCGCGAGTTGAAGGCGCAATTGCAGCCGATCTGCGCCAACCAACAGCAAATTTCCACAGCGTCCCACTTGTTGATTTTTGCTGCCTGGGATGAATACACACCTGAGCGGATCAATGGGTTTTTTGAATACAGCAACAAAATACGTAACCTGCCTGCCAGTGTCACCGATGATTACCGGCTATCGCTGCTCGATTCTTTCGGCAGCATGAGCAAGGAGCAGCAGTATTTCCACGCGTCCAAACAGTGCTACATCGCCTTGGGATTCGCGTTGGTAGCGGCAGCTGAACTGGGCGTAGATGCCACGCCCATGGAAGGATTCGACAACCAGGCAGTGAATGCACTTCTGAAGCTTCCCGAACAGGGGTTGAACAGTTCCGTTCTTTTGGCCCTGGGCTACCGGGATACTGAAAGCGATTGGCTGGTGAAACTCGAAAAGGTCCGGCGCGACAAGGCGCATATGTTCGTGGAGATTGCGTAGGTCTACCCCTGAGAAATTTCCAGCAACACAGGTTGTAATCAGCAGGGCAGATTAAATGTGCCTGCATGCCGGTTCAGGCGCCGTTGCCGAGACCCCATGCAGGCCATGTGCTTTTTGCGCAAAGCATTCCCGCACACCCTGATGGGAGACGTCGGCACCAGGCGAAGCGGATGCCCACGTCAGGCCACGCACGTAGGCACGGTGCCCAGCCCGTCTCGGAACGAGCAATGGCTTCGCTACGAGACGACGGGCGATATTGCCTTGCCCCATCTCAGGTTCCTTTAGCCTGGCTCTTCGCTCCAGAAGGAGCTAACCGCGTGCGGTTGGCAGCCCTGTCCGGGATAGGGACAGGTTCGTAAAAGAGTCTGGCGCTCAGCTTCTATTGAGCTGCCTCGTCTGGCTTGCCAGGGCTTGGCATGGCCTTGCCACTGGGAGGCGACGCCTGCCTCGTACGCCACATCTGACCGACGTCAAGTGGGCGTGCGATCAGCAACTCTGCCGATACACTCGACGGACCAAATGTGCGCACCTCATACATCGCTTCGAAGGCGTCGCTATTCCCTAGCACGGTCTTCAAGCGACTCAGCTCGGCACTGTCCGATGCAATTTTCGCTGCTTCAATCAGTGCGGGATCCATGATGCCGGCAACGACGACGATGTGATTTCCTGCTGGTCCCGGAAAGCGAGCAAGGTACGCATAGTCACGACGCATGATTCTTTCAGTGGACGGTTCGGCCCAATCAGATTGAAATTTATCCCCGCTCGCTCGATCCACAAGGGTATCGCCGCTGGCCGACAGCGAAAACCCGGAAAGATCAAAAAACGGCTCCTGCAGATCGCCGAGCGTGTCGAGTAAACCAACATAGACAATATCGTGATCGCTCAGCATTTCATTGGTGAAACGTGATGTGGTCACATCCTTGATCAGGCTTGAATTTCCAGGCCTGGTTGCGACCATGATTGGCATCACCGAAACCAGGGCTGATGCGAGCCCACTCGGCAAGTGATGGGCATTCATATCGATATACCTTTGGCCGGGCACAGGCATCTGTTGTTTGTAGTTATTCAGATCCTCGCTGGAAGCGATGGTGGAATCAGCGACCATACGAAGAATAGAACCGTCAGCGCCCTGTTCACCGAATACATAAAAATCACCGGAAACGATTAATAGCGGAGCCAGATTCTTCGTGATACCACTCCAGAGAATGCTCTCGATACGCGAATCACTGGGTGATTTCCCTGCCAACCAGAGCCAGCATATTGCGTTGAGCGTGAGGAAAAGCGCCGCGACGGCAAAATACCGCCAATCAAGGAAACGTCGGTGCACATGGCCGGAGTATTTGTCTTGCTCATCGGGAACAGCGACGACCAGACGATATTCGCCACGCGGAAGGATAAGCCGCTCGCCACGCTCATCGGCTGGCGCCGCATCGAGTTTTTTTCGCAGCCGATGAATATGCACTCGAACCGTTGCATCAGCCGCGAGATCCACGCTGGCGGGTCTACCAAACACGACTAGTGCAATCTCGATTTCTTTCGTTGCGGTCGCCGTCAGTGATCGTTCGAGGAGAAACTCGAAAAGACGAATGATCTGTTGCGATTTACCGAGCGCACCACTCTGTAAGACTCTGTGCGCGTGCGCTGTGAGCCGGGTTACCTCGTCAACTTCCTGCGACTTATCCATTTCACATCCTTACTGCGCTCGTCGCCATTGAAGACAAGGCGAGTGCTCTATGGTCGTCCTCAGGGGCGATGAGTTCGACTTAAGCATAGGAGGCAGGTCGTCCGCATCCGTATCCCAAATTGGCACGTAGCCACGAGCCTCGGGAAACGACTTGGCCGATCCAGAGGCCCTGCTGTCCATACCGATTTGTCGTCGACGGGTAATCCGCAACGGCACACGTCAGGACTTGTTAAGGATCATATCAACGGTGGGGTGGCTTGCAGCGGCCTTCCTGATAGAAATGGCACTTTTCAAGGCGTCATTCGTACGTGATCATATAACTATATGATTTTTATATATTTTATTTCATGGTTCATAATTGGAGTGGAAGTGACGCTGCGGCAGCAGGTGAGCGCTGAATAACAAAACCCCGGCCATGTCCGGGGTTTTGTGTTTCTGGTATCTGTTTACCGTCGGGCAATATCCGAAAAGTAAAACTTATCCAGCGTATGCCGCGATTCGGTGTACTCGAACTGGCGCCCATCCTGCAAAAACGTCTGGTTACTCACCACAATCACATGGCTCTGACCGTCTAGGTCGAGGTGCGCCTGGTCGTCTTTGCTGCGGGGCAGGGCTTCGATGGTGCGTTGCGCATAGCTGATCTGCAGCTGCAGCGTCTGCTCGATGAACGCGTAGATCGATTGCTCGGCGATGTCGCGGTCCAGGCCGGGAATCAGGTCGGCGACAAAGTGGTTGATGTCGAGGATCACCCGTTTGCCGCCGATGCGCCGGACGCGCTTGATCCGCGTGATCAGGGTGCCGGGTTCGGCTTCGATGTGTTGTTGCAATGAGCCTTCCAGTGGGAACTGGGTGAACTCGACCACTTCGGTGCGTACGTCGTCGCCCAGGTCGGCGTGGGTTTCGTGGAAGCTGACGATGCCACCCAATTGGAACTCGATGGGGTTGGGCGACAACACGAAAGTGCCCTTGCCGTGGATTTTTTGCGCGAACCCACGCTCCTGCAACTGCTCGATGGCCCGACGCACGGTGCCACGGCTGGCCTGGTAGGCATCCATCAATTCGGTTTCGGAGGGAAGACGGGTGCCACGTTGCAGGCGTTCAGTGGTGATGTTGGCAAGCAGATCGGTATAGATCTGGTTGTATTTGCTCATGGGGATGGCTCTGTGCCGGGTTTGCGTTCAAGGCAGGAACCTTAGTGGCACGGGGGGTGTTTGTCCATTGGGCCCTTGGATATCTGTGGCGCGTGACGGTGTAGAGCCCATGAAAAAACAAACAAAATGTAACTCTACAGACGAGTTGTTGCTTTAACTCGTCTGTACGAGTACGTTTGCTCTCGGCGTGCTGCCAATGACTGCCCCCAAATAAAAAAATCAAAGTGGAAACCAAGCATGAGCCACGACTATTCGAACATTGCCCGCGAGATTCTCGAGAACATC
>ENA-OOPE01000016-OOPE01000016.1-human-oral-metagenome-genome-assembly--contig:-NODE-16-length-10737-cov-9.432422_pt1 | contig 10737 bp, 12 predicted proteins | sample MGYA00245299_ERZ501140 | MGnify/ENA primary metagenome ERZ501140 (study PRJEB25959, sample SAMN05335011) | human oral metagenome | host: human-associated | place: USA: California | collected 2014-04-08... | reverse complement strand
GATCTTGCTGGAACTGGGCATTCCCCATTACCTGATCAATGCCACGCTGCTGGGGGTGATGGCCCAGCGCCTGGTCAGGCTGTTGTGCCCGCACTGCAAGCGGCAAGCCGGGCAGGTCCATCAGGCAGTGGGTTGCGGCGAGTGCCGGGAAAGTGGCTATCGGGGTCGAGCCGGGGTCTACGAGATCATGCTGATGAACGATCGCCTCAAGGCCCTGGTCAGCCCGGGCACCGACCTCCAGGCCCTGCGTCTGGCGGCCCTTGACCAGGGAATGTGCAGCTTGCGGTCCGCCGGTATGCGCAAGGTAATGGCAGGACTGACACACTTGAAGAGGTACTGCGAGTGACGCCTGGGGATTCAGAAACAAATCCTTTGATCGATGGCGCGGTAATCCGTCCTTATCCGTGACAACACCGTTACAATCGGAAAAACCTCGCTTCACCGTCACCAGACAAGGAATCGTTATGCAGATCGGAACCGTACTGCTTCTTTTTGTAGGCTTGGCCGTCGCCATCCTCTTCATGGGTTTCAAGGTGGTCCCGCAGGGTTACCAGTGGACAGTCGAGCGCTTCGGCCGCTACACCAACACCCTCAAGCCCGGCCTGAACATCATCATTCCGGTCATGGACCGCATCGGTCGCAAGATCAACGTGATGGAAAGCGTGCTGGATATCCCACCCCAGGAAGTCATCACCGCTGACAACGCCACGGTGCAGATCGACGCCGTGTGCTTCTTCCAGGTGGTCAATACCGCCCAGGCTGCCTACGAGGTGAACAACCTCGAACACGCCATCCGCAACCTGTTGCAAACCAACATCCGTACCGTGCTCGGCTCCATGGAGCTGGATGCGATGCTCAGCCAGCGTGACGGCATCAACGAAAAACTGCTGCGCACCGTCGACGAAGCCACCGCACCGTGGGGCATCAAGATCACCCGGATCGAGATCAAGGACATCAGCCCGCCTGCCGACCTGATGGCCGCCATGTCCGGCCAGATGAAGGCCGAGCGGATCAAGCGTGCGCAGATCCTCGAGGCCGAAGGCCTGCGAGCCTCCGCGATCCTGACCGCCGAAGGCAAGAAGCAGGCGCAGATCCTGGAGGCCGAAGGTGGTCGTCAGGCCGCCTTCCTGGAATCCGAAGCCCGCGAACGTCAGGCCGAGGCCGAAGCCCGCGCCACTCAAGTGGTATCGGAAGCCATCGCCACCGGTAACGTGCAGGCCATCAACTACTTCGTCGCCCAGAAATACATCGACGCACTGGGCAAGCTGGCCTCGGCCAACAACAGCAAGGTGATCCTGATGCCGCTGGAAGCCAGCCAGGTGATTGGCGCAGTCGGCGGCATCGGCGAAATCGTCAAGGCAACCTTCGACAACAAGAAAGCCTGAGGCACGCACCATGTGGGAATTCCTGCAGCACCTGTCGTTTTGGGACTGGCTGGCACTGGGCACGGTGCTGTTGATCCTTGAAGTGTTCGGTGCCGGTGGTTATCTGCTGTGGATGGGCATCGCCGCGGCAGCCGTGGGCGTGATCAAGTTCCTGGTGCCGAGCCTGGGGCTGGAGTGGCAACTGCTGCTGTTCGCCGTGCTGTCGATCCTCACGGCGGTGTACTGGTGGCGACGCCAGCGCAGCAGCGCCAAGGTCAGCGACCAGCCGGGGCTGAACATGCGCGGCTCCGAGCTGATCGGTCGCACCTTTGTGGTGCATCAGGCCATCGTCGAGGGCCGTGGCAAGATCAAGGTGGGTGACGGTGTGTGGATGGCATCCGGGCCGGACGCGCCGGCTGGGGCACACGTACGTGTCATTGGTCAGGAAGGCGTGATTTTGCAGGTTGAAACTGTTTAGTCATCCATGGAACTCGGCTGGGCTATCTACAATCAAACTGTTCAGATAACCCAGTCGGAGTCACCCATCATGCGTCTAAAATATGCTGTCGCAACCCTCGCTGTGCTTTCCCTTCCTGTCGGTTCAGCCATGGCCGACAGCTTCTGGCGTAATGTCATCTCATCGGGTGCCACGACCGGCTCGACGTACCTGACCTTCAAGGACCACAAAATGGTAGTCGCCGCCCAAGACGACGCCGGTAGCTTCGTCGCCAGTGACGGCAACATCCGTGGCCCATACCTGGAAGCTGCGATGCAGAAAGTCCGCGCCGATAACCCTGGCCTCAAGGCCACGGATATGGACCTGGCGAACGCTATCCTGGCAAAAAACGCCATTGCTTCCGAGTAATACCGCCGCATAAAAAATGCCGTTCCTCGAGAGCGGCATTTTTTGCCCTGATTTCCTACGCCAGACGCTGGCGATTCCGCATCTGAACAGGAAAAGTCCTGTCGAGTTGCAGGCGCGCCCGGCAACAAGCTATCGATTCCCTTCAGACTGAGTGAATCGATGACCATGCAAAAACTCTCCTACGCCCTGCTGCTCGCCGCGGTTGCCACGCCTTATGCCCAGGCAGAAAGCTGGTACGGGTCGGCAAAGCTCAACAGCGCCCGGCAGAATCTCTCAAGCTCACTGCTGACCAGCCCACGCGTAACCCACCGGGTAGAAGCCCCCGACAGCAGCAAGACTTTCACCGGCTCATTCGCCGTGGGCTATGCCTTTGCCGATGGCTGGCGCCTGGAGGGGGAATACACGATGCCCAGCCACTCGACCTTCAAATCCCATTGGGCACCGTTCAATGCCAACGTCAACAGCCTGCGCACCGACAGCCAGCGCCTGATGCTCAACGGTTATAAAAACATCCCGATCAATGAATGGCTGTCGTTCTACGGTATGGCGGGAGTCGGCGTGGCCCAGGTTGACGCCGAGGGTTACCAGACCAACGACACCCGCCGTTTCGCCAGCAATCGCCAATACAACTTCGCCTACAGCGTTGGCCTGGGGCTGGATGCCAAGGTCAGCGAAACCCTGACCCTGGGTACCGGCTGGCGTTACGTGGACATGGGCGGGATCGAGACCGGCTACAACACGTTCGCCAATCGGATAAACGCCCGGGACGAACAGCTCAAAGGCAAGCTCAAAGAGCAGAACGTGTTTCTTGAGGCACGCGTTGCCTTCTGACACCGATGCTGAAATGCCGCTCCCGAGGCGGCATTTTTTGTTTCAGGCGGGACGATTCATTCACAGACGACAGGCTATATTCAGTCGAGCCGTGCAACCATGCCCGGCATTGATATGCTTTTTTCTCATCGCCTTCTGAAACGGATGCCTTCAACGTCATGAGCCAACTGCCCTTTCTGCCGTTCTCCAAGCCCACCATTGATGAAGCCACCATCTCGGCGGTAGGCGACGTACTGCGCTCCGGCTGGATCACCAGCGGGCCGAAAGTGCAGGCGTTCGAGGCGCAGTTGTCGGAATATTTTGGGGGGCGCCCGGTGCGTACCTTCAACTCGGGCACCTGCACCATGGAGATTGCCTTGCGCATCGCCGGTATCGGGCCTGGTGACGAAGTCATCACCACCCCGATTTCGTGGGTAGCCACGGCCAACGTGATTCTGGAAGTCGGTGCCACACCGGTGTTCGCCGACATCGACCCGGTGACCCGCAATATCGACCTGGCCAAGGTGGAAGCCGCGATCACACCGCGCACCAAGGCAATCATCCCGGTATACCTGGCGGGCCTGCCACTGGACATGCCATTGCTCTACGCGCTGGCCAACAAGTACAACCTGCGCATCGTCGAAGATGCAGCCCAGGCCCTGGGTTCCAGCTGGGATGGCCAACGCATTGGCGCTACCGGCGATTTCGTATCGTTCAGCTTCCAGGCGAACAAGAACATCACCTCGTCCGAAGGCGGCTGCCTGGTATTGAACAACGCTGAAGAAGCGCGCCTGGCGGAAAAATATCGCCTGCAGGGCGTGACCCGCACCGGCTTCGACGGCCTGGACGTGGATGTACTCGGCGGCAAGTTCAATATGACCGACATCGCAGCGGCCATCGGCCTGGGCCAATTTGCCCACATCGAGAAGATCACTGCCCATCGCCAGGAACTGGCACGGCACTATTTCGAATGCTTCGGCAGTGATTTCGAAGAAAAGTACGGCGCGCAATTGCCACCGGCAGACTTCGAAAACAGCAACTGGCACCTGTTCCAGCTGGTACTACCGGAGCGCCAGGACGGGTTGCCGGCGCGCGCAACGTTCATGGAGCAGATGCAGGCCCACGGCGTCGGCATTGGCTATCACTACCCGCCGATCCACCTGCTGAGCTTGTACAAGGCGCAGGGATTCAAGGAAGGCATGTTCCCGGTAGCGGAAAAAGTCGGGCGTTTGATTGTGTCGTTGCCGATGTTCACGGCGATGACGAAGGCGGATGTAGAGCGTTCGGTAGCGGCGGTCAAAGCGGTATTGAAGCGCGGATAAAACCTTTGCGGGAGCCGGTTGCCGGCTCCCGCAGCGGGATCACTCGCCGATGGCAGCCTTGTAACCGGCAGCGTCCAGCAGCTTGTCCAGCTCAGCCGAGTTGCTTGGCTTGAGCTTGAAGATCCAGGCGCCGTAAGGGTCGGAGTTCAACAGCTCTGGCTCGCCGCTCAAGGCGTCGTTCACCGCGATCACTTCGCCAGCAATTGGCGAGTAGATATCTGAAGCGGCCTTAACCGATTCAACTACGCCCGCCTGCTGAGTCGCCTCAAATACGTTGCCGACTTCGGTCAACTCAACGAACACTACATCCCCCAATGCTTCCTGGGCATGGTCCGAGATCCCGACGGTCACGGTGCCGTCAGCTTCCAGACGGGCCCATTCGTGACTTTCGGCAAAACGCAGGTCGGCAGGGATATCGCTCATAGTCTGTGTCCTCAAGGAAAAATGTCAGCGGCCATTGGCCCGCCGGAAAAGTTAGATCAATGTTTTGCCATGGCGCACGAACGTCGGTTTGACCACCCGAACCGGGTACCACTTGCCGCGGATTTCCACCTCGGCCCGGTCAGCAGTCGCCGACGGCACACGCGCCAGGGCAATGGATTTGCTTAGCGTAGGAGAGAAACTACCACTGGTGATCTCTCCTTCGCCAACATTGGCGATACGAACCACCTGGTGAGCGCGTAAAACCCCGCGCTCTTCCAGCACCAGGCCGACCAGCTTGGACTTCACACCCGCAGCCTTTTCGGCTTCCAGGGCGGCGCGGCCGATGAAATCCCGCTCGGCCGGCTCCCAGGCGATGCTCCAGGCCATGTTGGCTGCCAGGGGCGAAACGTCCTGATGAATATCCTGACCGTAGAGGTTCATGCCGCCTCGAGGCGCAGCGTGTCGCGGGCGCCGAGGCCGATGGGCGAAATGCCTGCGCCTACCAGGTCGTTGAAGAACGCCGGGGCCTGATCGGCCGGCAGGACAATTTCAAGACCGTCTTCGCCGGTGTAACCGGTGCGCGCGATAAACCAGTCGCCGTCAGCCAGGCCTTCAAAGGGCTTGAGCTGATGGATCAGGGTGGCGCGGGACTGGGTAACCAGTTCAGCGATCTTTTGCCGGGCATGGGGGCCTTGAATGGCGAGCATGGCCAATTCGGGCCGCTCGCGGAGCTGGGCCTGATAGCTGCCGAGCCGAGCCTGCATCCAGGCCATGTCCTGGTCACGGGTGGCGGCGTTGACCACCAGCCGGTAACCGCCCTCGGTACGGTAGACGATCATGTCGTCCACCACGCCGCCCTGCTCGTTGAGCATGGCGCTGTATAACGCGCGGCCGCAGCCGTGCAATCGGTCAACATCATTGGCCAGCAAATGCTGGAGCCATTCCTTGGCCTGGGGGCCTGTGATATCGATCACGGTCATATGGGATACATCAAACACCCCGCAGTCGCGTCGCACCTGATGGTGCTCCTCAACCTGCGAGCCATAGTGCAAAGGCATATCCCAACCGCCAAAATCGACCATTTTCGCGCCAAGGGCGAGATGCAGGTCATACAGAGGCGTGCGCTGTCCCATGGGTTTCTCCTTCCGGGCGTGGCGAAGGTGCGGACGGTCGCCGTTCGGGCCGCACGCCTTGAAATACAAGGCCTGTAGCCGCGTTCAGCAACCCGATCTGAAAGATCGACCGCACCGAATGCCGCGCATTGTAGCCTCAAGCCGTAGGACTGGCACCTAACCGATTCGTCGCGCCGAACGTCGGATCAACCCGATGACCGGTAACAGCCCCACCAATACCAGGGTCAGGGCCGGCAGCGAAGCCCGCGCCCACTCCCCTTCGCTGGTCATCTCGAAAATCCGCACCGCCAGCGTGTCCCAGCCGAACGGGCGCATCAGCAGGGTCGCCGGCATTTCCTTGAGCACATCGACAAACACCAGCAGCGCCGCGCTCAGGGTGCCCGGCAGCAAAAGTGGCAGATACACTTTGCAAAACAGTCGCGGCCCGCTGACCCCAAGACTGCGGGCGGCTTCCGGCAAGGACGGACGGATTCGCGCCAGGCTGTTTTCCAGCGGCCCGTAGGCCACCGCAATGAAGCGCACCAGATACGCCAGCAGCAAGGCCGACAAACTGCCCAGTAACAGCGGTTTGCCGGCGCCCCCCAGCCAGCCGGAGACCGGGATCACCAGTTCACGATCCAGGTAGCTGAACGCCAGCATGATCGACACCGCCAGTACCGAGCCGGGCAGCGCGTAGCCTACGTTGGCCAGGCTGATGCCGGAGCGGATGGCCCGGGTGGGCGCCAGGCGATGGGCGAACGCGAGCACCAGGGCCACGCTGACGGTGATCAGGGCAGCCATACCGCCCAGGTACAGGGTATGGACGATCAAACCGGCGTAGCGCTCGTCCAGGTCGAAACGGCCACGCTGCCAGAACCAGGCCACCAGTTGCAGCATCGGGATCACGAACGCGCAGGCGAACACCAATCCGCACCAACCACTGGCCGCCGCAGCCTTGAAGCCGCGCAGGTGGTAAAGCGCCTTGCCGCGAGGTCGCTCATTGGTCGGCCGGCTGGCGCCCCGGGCAGGCGTTCGCCGTACAGCACCAGCATCACCACCAACAGCAACAGGCTGGCCAGTTGCGCGGCACTGGAGAGGCTGAAAAAGCCGTACCAGGTCTTGTAGATGGCGGTGGTAAAGGTGTCGAAGTTGAACACCGAGACGGCGCCGAAATCCGCCAGGGTTTCCATCAGCGCAAGGGCCACGCCCGCACCGATGGCGGGACGCGCCATGGGCAGGGCCACCCGCCAGAACGCTTGCCACGGCGACTGCCCCAAGACTCGCGCCGCTTCCATCAGGCCTTTGCCCTGGGCGAGGAACGCGGTGCGTGCCAGCAGATAAACGTAGGGGTAGAATACCAGCACCAGCACGATGATCACACCGCTCGTCGAGCGCACACGCGGCAGGCGCAAGCCTGTACCAAACCATTCGCGCAGCAGGGTTTGCACCGGGCCGGAGAAGTCCAGCAGGCCGACGAAGACGAAGGCGAGCACATAGGCGGGAATCGCGAAGGGCAGCATCAACGCCCAGTCCAGCCAGCGCCGGCCGGGGAATTCGCAGAGGCTGGTCAGCCAGGCCAGGCTGACGCCCAGCAGCGTGACGCCCACACCGACGCCCAGCACCAGGGTCAAGGTGTTGCCCAGCAGACGTGGCATCTGGGTTTCCCACAGGTGGGACCAGATCTGGTGGTCGATGGTCTGCCACGACAGCAACAGCACGCTCAACGGCAGCAGCACCAGGGCGGCGACGGTGAAGACCGGCAGGTACCAGCGGCGTTGGGCGGGATGGGCCAAAGGTTAATTCTCAGAGAATGAATAGCTTGAAGCCAGCGCTAACCAATGTGGGAGCGGGCTTGTGTGGGAGCGGGCTTGCTCGCGAAAGCGGCGTGTCAGTCAACGCATATGTGACTGATACACCCTCTTCGCGAGCAAGCGCGCTCCCACACAAGCCCGCCCCCACATTTAGATCGGCGGCGCCTTGCAAATTGTATCTAGTTCCAGCCCGCGCGATCCATCAAGCGAATCGCCTCAGCCTGACGCTTGCCCGCCACTTCCACCGGCAATGTGTCAGCTACAAACTTGCCCCAGGTCGCCACTTCCGCCGACGGCGGCACCGCCGGGTTGGCCGGGAATTCCTGGTTCACATCCGCAAAGATCTTCTGCGCTTCCGGCGTGGTCATCCACTCCACCAGCGCCTTGGCTGCTTCCGGGTGCGGTGCATGCTTGGTCAGGCCGATGCCCGACAGGTTGACGTGCACCCCGCGGTCGCCCTGGTTCGGCCAGAACAACTTCACCGCCAGGTCCGGCTTCTGCTTGTGCAGGCGGCCGTAGTAGTAGGTGTTCACGATGCCCACGTCACACTGCCCGGCGTTGATCGCTTCCAGCACGGCAATGTCATCGGAGAACACGTCGGTGGACAGGTTGTTGACCCAGCCCTTGACGATTTCTTCGGTCTTGGCCGCGCCGTGGGTTTCGATCAGGGTGGCGGTCAGCGACTGGTTGTAGACCTTCTTCGCGGTGCGCAGGCACAGGCGGCCTTCCCACTGCTTGTCGGCCAGGGCTTCGTAGGTGGTCAGGTCGCCCGGTTTCACGCGATCGGTGGAGTAGGCGATGGTCCGCGCTCGCAGGCTCAGGCCGGTCCAGGCATGGGCCGAAGAACGGTATTGAAGGGGAATATTCTTGTCGATCACCGCAGAGGTGAACGGCTGCAGGATGCCCATCTGCTCGGCCTGCCAGAGGTTGCCGGCGTCGACGGTGAGCAGCAGGTCGGCGGTGGCGTTTTCACCTTCGGCCTTGATGCGCTGCATCAGCGGCGCTTCCTTGTCGGTGATGAACTTCACCTGCACGCCGGTCTTCTTGGTGTAGGCGTCGAACACCGGCTTGATCAGTTCGTCGATGCGCGAGGAGTAGACCACGACCTCATCGGCCGCCTGCACGGTGGTGCTGCCGATAAGAGTGAGTGCCAGGGCAGTCAGGAGGCGCTTGGGTGCCAGCATGGGTGCGGTCTCTCATTTGCAAAAAGAGCGCAAATGATAAGGACTCACATTTGGTAACGCTCAACGGAGCCGTTACCAGATGTTGCACAGCGTACTCAGGCCTTGGCCAGCTCCGGCAAATCCCCGGTCAAACCCAATGCCTGACGCACAAACAACGCCTTGGCCTCCGGCATCTGCTCAACCACCTTCAGCCCTGCATTACGCAGCCAGCGCAACGGCAGTTGATCGGCCTGGAACAACCGCTCAAAGCCTTCCATCGCCGCCATCAGCGCCAGGTTGTGCGGCATGCGCCGACGCTCGTAACGGCTGAGCACCTTCACATCCGCCAGGCGCTCGCCGCGCTCGTTGGCCGCCAGCAGCACCTCGGCCAGCACCGCCGCATCGAGGAAGCCCAGGTTCACGCCCTGCCCCGCCAGCGGATGAATGACGTGGGCCGCGTCGCCAATCAATGCCAGGCCTTCGGCCACGTAACGTTTGGCGTGGCGCTGACGCAACGGCACGCACAGCCGTGGATCGGCGCTTATCACGCTGCCCAGGCGGCCTTCGAAGGCATTTTCCAGTTCACGGCAGAAGCTTTCATCGTCCAGCGCCATCAAGCGCTCGGACTCACTCGGGGTGGTCGACCAGACAATCGAACACCAGTCTTCCTGCCCGTCCCGCACCAGCGGCAGGAATGCCAGCGGGCCATTGTCGGTAAAACGCTGCCAGGCCGTCTTTTGATGCACCTGGCTGCTGCGCACACTGGTGACGATGGCGTTGTGCAAATAATCCCACTCACGGGTAGCGGTGCCGGTCAGGCGACGTACTGCCGAGTTGGCACCGTCCGCCGCGACCACCAGTGGCGCGCGCAAGGTGCGGCCATCGGCGAGGGTCAGCAGCCAGTCATCGCCGGAGCGGCGCATCTGTTCCAGGCGAGCATTGGCCAGCAGGCCGAGGTCGCAGTCGTGCAGGCGGTCGAGCAAGGCGTCCTGGACCACACGGTTTTCGACGATATGCCCCAGCACCTCGGCATGCACGCTGGCCGCCGAGAAGTGGATCTGCCCGGTGCCGCTGCCGTCCCACACCTGCATCTCGCCGTACGGGCTGGCACGTCGCTCGACAATCCCGTCCCACACGCCAAGGCGCTCGAGGATGCGCTGGCTGGCGGCCGACAAGGCGCTCACCCGCGGTTCGAACGCAGCATGAGGGTCGAACGGCTTGACGCTCAGCGGGCTGCCGTCGAGCAGCAGCACCTGCAGGCCACTGCCCTGCAACGCCAGCGCCAGGGCGCTTCCGACCATTCCGGCCCCGACAATCAGCACATCTGCGCGCATGTCCATGCTTTAAGCCTGTCTCGATTGCAGCTTGCGCCGCACGTAAAGGGTTTTGTCGACCCGCGCCACCAGGGTGCCGGAGCCGTCATGAATCTGTACCTTGAGCTGCGGTAAATACTTGTCGCCGCTGGCGGTGTGCTGGCGAATCTCGTCCAGCAACGCTTGGTCGATGGAAAATTCGGCGAACACCGGGCCTTTGCCCGGCGAGATAAAGTCGATAGCGGCAGCCTTGTCCCAGACAATGTAGTCGCGGCCCAGGTTCTCCATCAGCATCAGCATGTAGAACGGGTCGACCATCGAATACAGGCTGCCGCCAAACTGCGTGCCGACGTAGTTGCGGTTGTACCAGCCCAGGCCCATGCGCACCTTGACCTCGCGGAAATCGCTGCCGATGTGCAACACCCGAACTCCGGCCCCGAGGTACGGCGGGTACAGGGTCATGATCCAGCGCAACAGCCGCGCCTTGCCCAGGCGTCGGGTCAGCCACTCACGCATCGGGACGGGTGCCCAGGCCCATGGCCTGCGCGCGAATC
>ENA-OOPE01000015-OOPE01000015.1-human-oral-metagenome-genome-assembly--contig:-NODE-15-length-10934-cov-3.184973_pt1 | contig 10934 bp, 11 predicted proteins | sample MGYA00245299_ERZ501140 | MGnify/ENA primary metagenome ERZ501140 (study PRJEB25959, sample SAMN05335011) | human oral metagenome | host: human-associated | place: USA: California | collected 2014-04-08... | reverse complement strand
GGGGTCGACTGCCTGTGGATCACCCCGTTCCTGCGTTCACCGCAGCGCGACAACGGCTACGACATCAGCGACTACTACGCCATCGATCCCAGCTACGGGACCATGGCCGACTGCGACCTGCTGATCAGCGAAGCAGCCCAGCGCGGCATCAAGCTGATGCTCGACATCGTGGTCAATCACACCTCCATCGAGCATGAGTGGTTCCAGCAGGCACGCAGCAGCCTCGACAACCCGTACCGTGACTTCTATATCTGGCGCGACCAGCCGAACAACTGGGAATCCAAGTTCGGTGGCTCAGCCTGGGAATACGAAGCGCAAACCGGCCAGTACTTCCTGCACCTGTTCGATCACACCCAGGCCGACCTCAACTGGGACAACCCCAAGGTGCGCGCCGAGGTGTTCAAGCTGATGCGCTTCTGGCGCGACAAGGGTGTGGGCGGTTTCCGCCTGGACGTGATCAACCTGATCTCCAAGCCCGCCGATTTCCCCGAAGACAACAGCGATGGCCGTCGCTTCTACACCGACGGCCCGAACGTGCATGCATACCTGCAGGAAATGCACCGCGAAGTCTTCGAGGGCCATGACCTGATCAACGTCGGCGAGATGTCGTCCACCAGCCTGGAACACTGCATCCGCTACTCGCGGCCGGAGTCCAAAGAGCTGTCGATGACGTTCAACTTTCATCACCTGAAAGTCGATTACCCGAACTTGCAGAAGTGGGTGCGCGCCGACTTTGATTTCCTGCAGCTCAAGCAGATCCTCTCTGATTGGCAACTCGGCATGCAGGCGGGTGGCGGCTGGAACGCACTGTTCTGGTGTAACCACGACCAGCCTCGAGTGGTCTCGCGATTTGGCGATGACGGCGAACACCGGGTGGTCTCGGCCAAGATGCTCGCCACGGCGTTGCACTTCCTCCAGGGCACGCCCTTTGTGTACCAGGGCGAAGAGCTGGCCTCTCGGGCCTCATCGGGGGGGCAAGCCCGCTCCCACATTCAGTCCTCACTCGTCTTGATTACAGCGCGACCGGCGCTCTTTCACACAGGGTATTGAGCGCCGCCGCCCACTGCGGGTCATCGTTCAGGCACGGCACCAACACCAACTCCTCGCCCCCCGCCTCGCGGAATTGCTCCAGGCCGCGATCACCAATTTCCTCCAGTGTCTCGATGCAGTCCGCAACAAACGCCGGGCACATCACCAGCAGCTTCTTCACGCCCTGCTGAGCCAACGCTTCAAGGCGTGCCTCGGTGTACGGTTCGATCCACTTGGCCCGGCCCAGCCGCGACTGGAACGCCACCGACCATTTGCCATCCGGCAAGCCAAGCGCTCGGCAAAATCCCGCGCAACGCTGAAACACTGCGCGCGATAGCACGTGGCAAGCACCTCGGGAGAGGCGTTCTGGCAGCAGTTGGCGTCCTTGAAGCAGTGTTGCCCGGTAGGGTCGAGCTTTTTCAGGTGGCGCTCGGGCAACCCATGAAAGCTCAGCAGGAGGTGATCGAAATCCTCTTCCACATAGGCTCTGGCGCTGTTGGCCAAGGCGTCCAGGTACTCCGGTTCATCGTAGAACGGCTGCAGAATCGAAAACTCGATCGCCAGCTTTTTGTGCCGCACCACGCGCCGGGCCTCTTCGATTACCGTGGTCACGGTGCTGTCGGCAAACTGCGGGTACAACGGCGCCAGGGTCACTTTCTGGATGCCTTGGGACGCCAGCCGGGTCAGTACGCTTTCAATCGACGGCTCGCCATAGCGCATGGCCAACTCTACCGGCCCCTGGGTCCACTGTGCAGTCATCTGTTGTTGCAAGCGACGGCTAAGAACTACCAGCGGCGAGCCTTCGTCCCACCAGATCGAGGCGTAGGCATGGGCCGATTGCTCCGGGCGCTTGATCAGGATCAGCGACACCAGCAAACGCCGAACCGGCCATGGCAGGTCAATGACGTAAGGGTCCATCAGGAACTGATTGAGGTAGCTGCGCACATCCGCCACCGAAGTGGACGCCGGTGAACCCAGGTTGACCAGTAACAACGCGTGATCCGTCATGCAACATCCTATCTCTAGAGGCGGCTGGACAAGTCGTCCAGGGCCGCATGCAACTCAGTGAACTGGAAAGTGAAACCGGCCGCCAACAGCCGCTGCGGCAAAGCCCGCTGGCCACCCAGCAACAAACCGGACAACTCGCCCAGGCCGATACGCAAGGCAAACGCCGGCATGGGCATGAACGCCGGGCGGTGCAGCACCTTGCCCAGGGTCTTGGCGAACTCCAGGTTGCGTACCGGGTGTGGCGCGCAGGCATTATAAGGACCGCTGGCATCGGTCTTGTGCAGAAGAAAATCAATCAGGGCGATTTGATCCTTTATATGGACCCATGGCATCCACTGCCGACCATTGCCGATAGGCCCGCCCAGCGCCAGTTTGAACGGCAGCAACAGCCGCGACAAAAAGCCGCCCTCCGCCGCCAGCACCAGCCCGGTACGCACCAGCACCACGCGGATGCCCAATGCCTCGGCACGCTGGGCGGTTTCTTCCCAGGCAATGGAGAGCTGGCTGCCGAAATCGTCCTGCACCGGGCCGCTGTCTTCGGTCAGCTCGCGCTCACCGCCGTCGCCGTACCAGCCCACCGCGGAACCGGAGATCAACACCGCCGGTTTGTGTTCAAGGCCCTCAAGCCAGGCCAGCAGCGTTTCGGTGAGGCCGATACGGCTGCTCCACAACAGCGCCTTGCGTTTATGCGTCCAGGGTCGGTCGGCAATCGGCGCGCCGGCCAGGTTGACCACCGCGTCCACCGCCTCGTTTATGTCTTGCAGGCGGGCGACACCACGCACCTGGGCGCCGCACAATTTAGCCACTTGTTCGGGATGGCGGCTCCAGACCGTGAGGCGATGGCCCTGGGCAAGCCAGTATTGGCAAAGTTGACGGCCGATCAAACCGGTACCGCCGGTCAGCAAAATGTGCATGAGTTGTTCCTCGTGTAACGTTCGCCGACCACCGTTAGTCTATTTTATAAACAGGGATGTTTTAATCGGGCGCAACGCTGGTTAAACCTTCAGGTTTAACCATAGGTCACGCCAAACGATCAGGTACGCCAAAACTTATACCAAAAAACAATATTGTACAGCTATTGGTGTCGGCGTAGTCTGTACCCAACGGTAAAACGAGGCCTCCCATGACTGTTCCCATCGCGATCATTGGCACCGGCATCGCCGGTCTCTCCGCCGCCCGAGCGTTGAAAGACGCGGGGCACGTTGTACAACTCTTCGATAAAAGCCGCGGCAGTGGCGGTCGCATGTCCAGCAAGCGCAGCGATGCGGGATCGCTGGACATGGGCGCACAGTACTTCACCGCCCGCGACCGGCGCTTCGTCAACGAGGTGCAACGCTGGCAGGCCAATGGTTGCGCCGAGCAATGGAAGCCACAGCTGTACAACTTCAAGTCCGGCCAACTGACGCCCTCCCCCGATGAACAGATCCGCTGGGTCGGCACGCCGCGCATGAGCGCGATCACCCGCGCCCTGCTCGATGACTTGCCGGTGCAGTTCGGTTGCCGCATCACCGAGGTGTTCCAGGGTAAACATCACTGGAACCTGCTGGACGCCGACGGCGAAAGCCACGGCCCGTTCAGCCACGTGATCATCGCCACCCCAGCGCCCCAGGCCACTGCCTTGCTGGCCGCTGCGCCCAAGCTGGCGAGTGTCGCCGCCGGGGTCAAGATGGACCCGACCTGGGCCATTGCCCTGGCCTTCGACAAGCCGCTGGATACGCCCATGGAAGGCTGCTTCGTCCAGGACAGCCCGCTGGACTGGCTGGCGCGCAACCGCAGCAAACCGGGGCGCGACACCACCCTCGACACCTGGGTTTTGCACGCCACCAGCACCTGGAGCAAGCAACACCTGGACCTGTCCAAGGAAGCCGTGATCGAACACCTGCACGGCGCCTTCGCCGAACTGCTGCACAGCGCCATGCCGGCGCCTTCCTTCACCCTCGCCCACCGCTGGCTGTACGCGCGGCCGTCCACCAGCCATGAATTTGGCGTGCTGGCCGACGCCGACCTGGGCCTGTATGTATGTGGCGACTGGTGCCTGTCAGGCCGCGTGGAAGGTGCGTGGCTCAGCGGCCAGGAGGCGGCGCGGCGGTTGATCGAGCACCTGCGATGAACCGCATCAATCCCGCCAAGTTGCTGCTGTCGAAGTGGACAGCAGCCCGCCCGCAGTACAAGGAAAAACATTTTCTGGTGACCAAACTGCTGCGTGATGACGAAGGCGATGTGCAGGAAATCGAGCTGGAAGCCGTGATGAGCCATCACGTGCAGCGCCTGGCCTGGCAAACCCTGCAAAACGCCGAAGACTGGAAAATCGGCTGGAAATAGCCATTCCGCAAATACCTGTACAAATTATTTGACTTGTACAGCTTCAAACCTATGATGAGATTAAGTTGTACAGAAATTTAACTCTGTACAGGAATTTCATCGAGGTTTGGCCATGTCCAGCACCCTGCCCGCCACCGGCAAACCGAAAATCGCCATCAGCGCCTGCCTGTTGGGCGAGAACGTGCGCTTCAACGGCGGGCATAAACAATCCCAGCTGTGTAGCCAGACCCTGGCCGATTATTTCGACTTCGTGCCGCTGTGTCCTGAAGTCGCCATTGGCCTGGGCATCCCCCGCGAGCCGATTCGCCTGGTGGGCGACCCGCTCAATCCCCAGGCCGTTGGCACCGTAAACCGCGAACTTAACGTGACCCAGCCGCTGGACGATTACGGCCAGCAAATGGCCGCTGAACACACCGACCTCTGCGGTTACATCTTCATGCAGAAATCCCCGTCCTGCGGCCTGGAACGGGTCAAGGTCTATCAGGACAACGGCATGCCCATCGACGGCGGCGGGCGCGGCATCTACGCCCAGGCGTTTTGTGCGCGCCACCCCAACCTGCCGGTGGAAGAAGACGGTCGGCTGAATGACCCGGTGCTGCGGGAAAACTTCCTGACCCGGGTGTTCGTCTACGCCACCTGGCAGCAACTGCTCGCCGAAGGCCTGACCCGTCACCGCCTGCTGGAATTTCACTCGCGCTACAAATACCTGCTGATGGCCCACAGCCCGGTGCATTACAAAAGCCTCGGCAACCTGCTGGGCAGCATGCCCAGGGACGTCGACCTGGGCGCCTTGGCCGCCGGCTACTTCAGCGAACTGATGAGCGCCCTGACCCAGTGCGCCACACGCGGCACCCACACCAACGTGCTGCAACACATCAGCGGCTACCTCAAGCAAGCCATCAGCGCCGAAGACAAACAGGAAATGCAGACCATCATCAGCCAATACCGCCAGGGCATCGTGCCGCTGGTGGTACCGCTGACGCTGCTCAAGCACCACTTTCGCCAGCATCCGGACCGCTATATCGCGCAGCAGGCCTACCTGCAACCGCACCCGGAAAACCTCAGCCTGCGTAATGCGATTTAACCTATGACTTTTCCCCTGCAAGAACCTGGCGAAGACATCGCCGAGGCCATCGAACAAGGCTGGCTGCCGATCCGCGAAGTGCGCGCCAGACCGGCGTCAACGCCGTGACCTTGCGCGCCTGGGAGCGGCGCTACGGGCTGATCGTGCCCCAGCGCACGCCCAAGGGGCACCGCCTGTTCAGTGCCGAGCACGTGCAACGCATCCATACCATCCTGACCTGGCTCAACCGCGGTGTGCCGGTCAGCCAGGTCAAGAGCCTGATCGACACCGCGCAAGCCCACCAGCGAACCGCCGGTGGAAAACGAATGGCACAACCGCCGCCAGCACCTGGTGCAGGCCATCAGCGAACTGGCCGAGCGCCGGGTGGATGATGCCTTCAACCAGGCCATGGCGCTGTACCCGCCGCGCACCTTGTGCGAGCAACTGTTATTGCCGTTGCTCAAGGAGCTCGAACTGCGCTGGCAAGGCCAGTTCGGCGCGCAGATGGAACGGGTATTTTTCTATTCCTGGCTGCGCAGCAAATTCGGTGCGCGGATGTATCACAACAACCGCCAGCTCAACGGCGCCCCCCTGCTGCTGATCAACCATTCCGACCTGCCGCTGGAGCCGCACCTGTGGCTCACCGCCTGGCTCGCCAGCAGCGCCGATTGCCCGGTGGAAGTTTTCGACTGGCCATTGCCGGTGGGCGAACTGGCCCTGGCCGTCGAGCATCTGCAACCCCGTGCGGTACTGCTGTATTCGAGCAAGGCACTCCATACCTCGGTGCTGGGCAAACTGTTGAGCGGCTTCAGTTGCCCAAAACTGATAACCGGACCAACGGTATGCATCCACCAGGCGGAGCTGTCCGTATTAACCGAAGAGATTCCTGAATTGCTCCTGGCCGAAGACCCGTTGTCGGCCCATCAGGTACTGATCCAGCGTGGACTTATTTAAATGCACTTGATCTGGCTGCGCACCGACCTGCGCCTACATGACAACACCGCCCTCGCCGCCGCCGCACAGCGTGGCCCGACAGCGGCCGTCTACCTGATCAGCCCCGGGCAATGGCTGGCCCACGATGACGCGCCGTGCAAGGTCGATTTCTGGCTGCGCAACCTGCAGCGCTTGAGCTCGGCACTGGGCGAGTTGAACATTCCGTTATTGATCCGCCATGCCGACACTTGGGATCAAGCACCTGAAGTACTGGCAGGCCTGTGCCAGGAACTGGCGGTGGAGTCGGTGCACGTCAATGACGAATACGGCATCCACGAAGAGCGCCGCGACGCCGCCGTGGCCAAGGCCCTCGAAGCTCAAGGCATCACGTTCCACACCTATCTGGACCAGTTGTTTTTCCAGCCCGGCAGCGTGCTGACCAAGACCGGCACCTACTTGCAGGTGTTCAGCCAGTTCCGCAAGGTCTGCTACAGCCGCCTGCATGGCGCCTTGCCGCGTTTAGTCGCCACTCCCAAGGCGCAGGCACCGCTCACACTCAAAAGCGACGAGGTTCCGGATCACGTCGAGGGCTTCGCTACCCCGAGCGAAGCCTTGCGCGCCCTGTGGCCTGCCGGCGAAGCCGAAACCCGGCGCCGTCTCGACCAGTTCGCCGACGCACAAATCAGCTACTACAAGGACGAACGCGACTTCCCAGCCAAGCCCGGTACCAGCCAGCTTTCCGCCTACCTTGCAGCGGGCGTGGTCTCACCGCGCCAATGCCTGCATGCCGCGCTGCAAAGCAACCAGGGTGAATTCGAAAGCGGCGACATCGGCGCGATTACCTGGATCAACGAGCTGCTGTGGCGCGAGTTCTACAAACATATTCTGGTGGGCTACCCACGGGTCTCGCGCCACCGCGCATTCCGCCCGGAGACCGAAGCTGTGGCCTGGCGCAACAGCCCGGAAGACTTGAAAGCGTGGCAGGAAGCACGCACCGGCCTGCCGATCATCGACGCCGCCATGCGCCAGCTGCTGGAAACCGGCTGGATGCACAATCGCCTGCGCATGGTGGTGGCAATGTTCCTGACCAAAAACCTGCTGATCGACTGGCGCGAAGGCGAGCGCTTTTTCATGCGTCACCTGATCGACGGCGACCTGGCAGCCAACAACGGTGGCTGGCAGTGGAGCTCGTCCACCGGCACCGACTCGGCCCCGTACTTCCGGATTTTCAGCCCCTTGAGCCAATCGGAAAAATTCGACGGCGAAGGTGTATTTATCAAGCACTGGCTGCCGCAACTGGCGGCGCTGAACAAAAAGGAAGTGCACAACCCCGACGCCGTGGGCGGCCTGTTTGGTGTGGCCGACTATCCTCGTCCTATCGTCGATTTGAAAAAATCCCGCGAGCGCGCCCTCGCCGCTTTCCGCAGCCTGCCTTCACGCCAGGCGGTCGGAGGTGCTTATGAGTGATTTCCTGCGCCGCTTCGCCCAGGCGTTCGCCAGTGTGGACAAGCACAACCTGCACCTGCTCGACGGCCTGTACAGCCAGGACATCAGTTTCACCGACCCACTGCACGAGGTGCACGGGCTGCCGGCGTTGCACCGCTACTTCGCCGAGCTGTACGACAACGTGACCCAGTTGCGCTTTGACTTCCATGGCTTTGATCAAGTGGCGGAAGGCGAAGGCTACCTGCGCTGGAAAATGAGCTTCTGCCACCCGCGCCTGGCCAAGGGCGAAGTGATTCGTGTGGAAGGCTGCTCGCACCTGCTGTGGCGCGACAAGGTGTATCGCCACCGGGATTATTTTGACGCTGGACAGTTGCTGTATGAACACGTGCCAGTCCTTGGCGGTGTGGTCAGCTGGCTGAAAAGGAGAATGGGATGAGCCTTAATCTTCCACGTCGTTACTGGTTGACCGGTGCCAGCAGTGGCATCGGGGCCGAACTGGCCAAGACGCTGCTCGAAAGCGGTGCCCATGTGGCCCTCAGTTCCCGCTCCAAGGCGCCCCTGGAACAGCTTGCCCAGCAATACCCCGGGCAAGTGCTGGTGGTGGCCGGCGACCTGACCAACAGCCAGACCGTGCGCGAGATCGGTGAACACATCGCAGTGGCCTGGGGTTCGCTGGATACGGTGATCCTGAATGCCGGCACCTGCGAATACGTGGATGCAAGGCAGTTCGACGCCTCGATCATCGAGCACGTGGTGCGCACCAACCTGCTGGCCAGCAGTTACTGCATCGAGGCCGCGCTGCCGCTGTTGCGCGCCGGTCATACACCGCACCTGGTCGGTGTGGCCAGTGCGGTGACCTACCTGCCGATGCCCAGGGCGGAAGCCTATGGTGCGTCGAAGGCCGGCCTGCGTTACCTGTTCGAGTCCCTGCGTATCGACCTGTCGCCTGAAGGGATCGACGTCACCGTGGTCAGCCCGGGGTTTGTCGACACGCCGCTGACCGCCCGCAATGATTTCCCGATGCCCCTGAGCTGGCCGGCAGACAAGGCCGCGCGACATATCTTCGCCAAGCTGCAAAACCGTCCATTGGAAATTGCCTTCCCTGCCCTGTTTATTGCCGCCTTGTGGCCACTGTCGAAACTGCCGAACCGCGTCCAGTTGATCATTGGCAAACGCATGCTGCGCAGCCCGCCGCCGAGAAAGGACGACCTGTGAAGATCGCCATTATCGGCAGCGGCATTGCCGGGCTGACCAGCGCCTACCTGCTCAGTCGCCGCCACGACATCACCCTGTTCGAAGCGGGCGACCGCATCGGCGGGCACACTCACACGGTGAATGTCACGGTGGAAGGCAAAAGCCATGCGGTGGACACCGGCTTTATCGTGTTCAACGACTGGACCTATCCCAACTTCATCAAGCTGCTGGGGCAAATTGGCGTGACGTACAAACCCACCGAGATGAGCTTTTCGGTGTGCGACCCGAACGCCGGGTTCGAGTACAACGGCAACAATCTCAACAGCCTGTTTGCCCAGCGCCGGAATATTCTGTCGCCGGGGTTCTGGGGCATGTTGCGCGATATCCTGCGCTTCAACCGCCAGGCGCCCCTGGACCTGCAAGAGCAACGCATCAGCGCCGAGATGACCCTGGGCGAGTACCTGCAAGCGGGCGGCTACGGCCAGCGATTTATCCAGCACTACATCGTGCCGATGGGCGCGGCGATCTGGTCGATGTCCCTGGCTGACATGCTCGGGTTTCCCCTGCAATTCTTCGTGCGTTCTTCAAGAACCATGGCTTGTTGTCGGTGAGCAACCGGCCGCAGTGGTGCGTGATCGAAGGCGGTTCCAGCCGCTATATCGAGCCGCTGACCCAGTCCTTCCGCGAAAATATCCGCCTCAATTGCCCGGTCACCCGGGTTGAGCGCTCAGCCATCGGCGCAGTTATCCACAGCGCCGCCGGCAGCGAGGCATTCGACAAGGTGGTGTTCGCCTGCCACAGCGACCAGGCCCTGGCGTTGCTGGGGGATGCGAGCCTGGCCGAGCAACAGATCCTTGGCGCCCTGCCCTACGCCGACAATGACGTCGTCCTGCACACCGATACCCGTCTGCTGCCCGAGCGCAAACTGGCCTGGGCCAGCTGGAATTACCGCCTGGATGGCCGCGCGCAAAAACAGGCGGCGGTGACTTACGACATGAACATCCTGCAGGGCATCGACAGCACCACCACCTTTTGCGTGAGCCTCAATCAAACGGCCCTGATCAACCCGCTCAAAGTCCTCGCCCGCTACACCTACGCCCACCCGCAATACAGCCTGGCCGCCGTGGCCGCCCAAGCGCGCTGGGAAGAACTGCACGGCACGCAGCACACCTATTATTGCGGCGCCTACTGGGCCAACGGTTTCCACGAAGACGGCGTGGTCAGCGCATTGCGCGTGGCCAAGGCGTTCGGGGAAATCCTGTGAACAGCGCCCTGTACAGCGGCTGGATCGCCCATCGGCGGTTTACGCCAAAGGGCCATGCCTTCCGCTACCGGATCGGCCTGCTGTACCTGGACCTCAGCGAACAGGACGAAGTGTTCGGCTTGTCGCCATTGGCGGGCGAGCGCTGGGCGCCGTTCGCGTTTCGCCAGCAGGATTACCTGCGTGAATTTACCCGTCACGGCATGAGCTTGACCGATGCCGTACGCCAAGAAGTCGGCAAGGCCCTGGGGCGCATCCCCTCGGGCGTTATCTGCCTGCTGACCCAGGCCCGCAGTTGGGGCCTGGCCTTTAACCCGGTGAGTTTCTTCTACTGCTTCGAGGCCGACGGAACGCTGGCCGCGATCCTTTGTGAAGTGACCAACACCCCGTGGCGCGAGCGCTATCACTACGTGCTGCCAGCCCAGGCGCTGCCTGCCGGTGAGCATCAGCACTTCGCCGTGGCCAAGGCGTTTCATGTGTCGCCGTTCTTGCCCCGGGACCTGGAATACCGCATGAGCTTCAGCCCGCCCGCCGCCAGGCTCGGCGTGCATATGGCCGACTGGCAGGGCGAACTGAAAGTCTTCGACGCCACCTTGAGCCTGCAACGCGAAGCCCTGAACCGCGCCAGCCTGCACCGCTACCTGTGGCGCTTCCCGTGGATGACCGCCAAGACCTATC
>ENA-OOPE01000014-OOPE01000014.1-human-oral-metagenome-genome-assembly--contig:-NODE-14-length-11333-cov-3.585490_pt1 | contig 11333 bp, 13 predicted proteins | sample MGYA00245299_ERZ501140 | MGnify/ENA primary metagenome ERZ501140 (study PRJEB25959, sample SAMN05335011) | human oral metagenome | host: human-associated | place: USA: California | collected 2014-04-08... | reverse complement strand
GATGCTGGTCTTGCGCACGATCTGTGTCAGCACCTCGCCCTGGTCCCGCAGCAAATGCACCAGCAGTTCCAGCGGCGAGCGAAAGTGTTCACCGGCCTTCACCGACGAGCGCAGCTTGTCCACCGAGTGCAGCGGTTGCAGGCGCGCGCTGATCAGCAGCCGGCTGCGGGCGCACACCCATAAGGTGGAAATGTCTGAAGACACCATGCTGCTGAAGTTGAACACCACGTCGTTGACCACCGCCAGCAAGGCCGAGTCCACGTGTTCGATGCGGGTGGAGCGTGAGCCTTCGTGCAAGGCTTCGAAGAATTCTTCCGGCAGGTTCAGGTGCGCCTGCATCCAGCGCTCGCACGCGGCGTGGGCCAGGTTCAAATGCAGCCAGAGGAATTCGTTGGGGTCTCCGGGTTGCTGCAAGGCCGCAAGGGCAGTGGCTGAATCAATCTGTTCGCCCTTTTCACCGGGGCGGAAACGAAAACCGTAGAGCAAGCCAAACAGGTCGGAGTCCTGGTGGCTGTGGTCGATGCTGTGGTTCATGGAGGCTCGCAGGGAAAGTGCCTGTAGGAAATTTCACAGGTTCACTTGAGCGCATCATGGCAACTGAATTTGACGCTTTTGTGACGGTTTGAGGTGGCCGTCAATCGCCCGCGGGCAAACTGAAGCTGAACACCGTGCCGTCCTGCTCGCTGGAAGACACTTCCAGCGCCCGCCATGGGCGTCGGCAATCTGTTTGACGATGTACAACCCCAGGCCCAGCCCGGCCTGGGGCAAGGCGCCCGTCGGTCGGGAGTAGGGCTGGAACAGCAGCGGCATGGCTTGCTCACTGATCAGCCCAAGGTTTTTCACCGTTAACTCAAACGTGCCGGCGTTGACCTGCGCACTGACTTCAACCGGCCCTTGCGGGTTGCCGTGGCTGATGGCGTTGGCGACCAGGTTGGAGAGCAATTGCGCGAGCCGCTCGCGGTCGCCTTTCACACCCTTGAGATTGCCGATGCGGGCGTGGATCAGCCGCTTGGGGTGCACGTGCTGCACCTCTTCCACCACATGCTGCAAAGTGTCTTCAAGCCCGGTGCATTCACTGATGTTCACCGGGATGCCGCTGCCCATTCGGCCACGGGCAAAGTCCAGTACGTCTTCCACCAGTTGCGAGGCCCGGCGGCCGCTGGCCAGCATGTGCCGCACCAGGGTGTCGGTGGCCGGGTCCGGGTGTTTGCGCAGCAGGCGTTCGGCGCCGACGTTGATGGCGAACAGCGGGTTGCGCAGGTCGTGGCCGAGCACTGCGATGAATTGTTCGCGCAGTTCGGCGGTTTCGCGCTCCTGTTGCAAGTCGGCCTCGGTCTGCTGGAGGCTTTCTTCGGCTTCGATCTGCAGCGACAGCACCCGGGCAAACGACTCCATGGTCGACTGGATGGTGCTGCTGCGCAGTTGCGCCGGGTTCGGGTCCAGGGCACAGATGGTTCCGAAGAAACGCCCGTCGGTGCGGAACACCGGCACCGAGATGTAGCTTTCAAAGTGGTAGATGCGCGGCGTGTGGTGGTCGCGGTACAGCGGGTCTTCGCTGGCTTTGTCGATCACGATCGAGACGTGGGAGTCGCGTATTTCGTGGCACAGGGTGGTGGTCAGGTCCAGCTCGCCACCCACGGGCAGGCCAAAGTCCAGTTGGTCGCGCACAGCGCAGGCGGTCCATGAATCATCGGTGACCCGTGCCACGGCCGCAAAACGCAAGCCGGTCATCTCGCTGACTACCTGGAGAATCGCCGGGACGGCGCTGATTCTGCCAATGGTGGCAATGTCGACGGCTTTTTGCCCCATGGCGAACGGTTCCGGTCCTGATGCTGCTGGCGTTGTGCCTTGGCTGATGGTTGGGATTCTAGCGAGCTTGGCGGCGTAAGGTACAAATTCGTTCACGCTAATTAGACTAATTGCTCTTCTGGGCGACGAGCGCGCATAAAAAAGCCCGCGCGGCCCGAAGGCGGCGCGGCGTTTTTGCAGTTCAACTCAAGTGTCTTGCTTGTTTTCCAGGACTTCGCCGGTCTTGGCATCCAGCTTCACGTCCCACTTCACGTTGCTGGTGTCACGCAGTTCGGTCTCGTAGACCAGGCGGCCGGCTTTGTCTTCCAGTTCGGTGTCAACGATGGTGGCGCCTTTGTGCTGGGCCACGGCCTTGGCGTTGAGCTTTTCAAAATCCATCACGGCACCGGACTTGAGCAGGCTCGGAATCTGGTCCGGGCGAACATCGGCCTGGGCCAAACCGGCGGTAAGGGTCAAGGCGCAGCGGCGAACAGAGCGGTCAGGTTTTTCATGGTGTGATCCTTTGGGGTGAGCTGTTTAAGTGGGATCAGGTTAACCAGCGCAACTTAACTCACCCTTAAAATTGCGCCGTTTGTTCAATCGGCGGCGAGTGCGGGGTTTCATGCTGGCGTCTCACTTACGGGAGGCACAGATGAAACAGTTAATGGCCTGGGTGTATGCGCCCTTGTTCTGGGCGGGGTTTATCGGGTGGGCGCTGTGGCTGGTGCAGAGGGATGCGCTGCAGTGGCTGGGGCTGGTATTTGTTCTGGCGGTGGCGGTGTCGTTTATCGCCGAGTGGTGGTTGCCCTATGAGCCGCAGTGGAATCGCAACCAGGGTGATCGTCGTCGCGACTTGATTCACGCGTTGGTCAATGAGGGCCTCAATGCGGCGGGCTTGTTGATCTTGCCGGTGCTGACCGCGCTGTTGGCCGTCGACGGTGTATGGCCGCGGGCGTGGCCGCTCTGGGCGCAATTGCTGCTGGCGATCTTCATTGCCGATGCGGGCATCACCCTGATGCATTACGCCAGCCACCGAGTCGCTGCCTTGTGGCGCCTGCATGCGGTGCACCACAGCGTGCAACGGCTGTATGGCTTCAATGGCTTGATGAAGCATCCGTTGCACCAGATGCTGGAAGCCACGGCCGGGTTGGCGCCGTTGATCCTGCTGGGCATTCCCACGGAGGTGGCGCTGCTGCTGGCCCTGGCGATTGCCGTGCAGCTGCTGTTGCAGCATTCCAATGTCGACATGCGCCTGGGGCCGCTGCGCTGGGTGTTCGCCTGGGCGCCGGTGCATCGTTTTCATCACATGAAATATGGCCGGGCTGGGGATGTGAATTTCGGCTTGTTTTTCAATCTGTGGGATTGGCTCTTGGGTACGGCGTTTTTACAGCCATGACTATCGAATGGGGCAGGGCGACTTGGGGATTGGCAGCCGGCCGGATTTTCCGCGGGAGTATGTGGCGCAGTTGCGCGACCCGTTCAGGACGGTGCGCTTGAGCAAGGAGCCGCCGGTTCCCGTCGGTTTAGTCGAGGATTCGTACGTGCAGGTTGCGCAACGACGCCCCGGCCGTGACGCCGAATAGTTGCTTCATGGTCCGGGAAAAATGCGCCGAATCGGCGAACCCGGCGCCATGTGCAGCCTCGGTCAGGGTGCTGCCGCCGAGCGCCAGTCCCAGCGCCACTCGCAAGCGCCGCCACAACACCAGGCGACGCACGGGCAAACCCAGTTGGTTGGCGAACAAACGTTCCAGCTGGCTTAACGAAACGTGCGCCGCCTGTGCCAGGGCGTGGGCCGAGACCTTGCCACTCAGTTGCTGATCCAGCGCCGACAGCGCGCGCTCCACCCTGGCATCTTCCAGTGCGCGTCTCGGCAATTGGCGCAGCGTGCGCTCGAGTGCTTCCAGGGACCGTTCACTGTCGGCCAGGGCGGCCTGCAAGGGGGCGATATCAAATGCGCCGGAAGGCGATACCCCGCCGCCGTGGTGGATTCGCGGCATGCTGATCGCCACCTGCACCGGCGTGTCGTTCGCCCATGGTTCCAACGATGGCCAGAAGGGCATGGGCCTGATCATGTTGATCCTGGTGGGCACCCTGCCGATGGCCTACGCGTTGAACCGCACCATGCCGGCCGGTGAGTCGTTGCAGTTTGCCGCGGTGGCCGAAGTCACCCAGGCAGCCCTGGTAAAAGCGGCGCCGCAACTGGCCCCCGCCGACTCTCGCGGCACCTTGTCGACCTACGTACGCACCAAGGAAGCCACCCCGGAACTGGTGCCCGCCCTGGCCGCCATCACCGGGCATATCGGTGAGGAAGTGAAGAGCTACGGCTCCCTCGCCGCCGTTCCGGCCGAGGCCGTGGGCAACGTGCGTAACGACATGTACCTGACCAGCGAAACCATCCGCCTGATGGACAAGGGCAAGGTCGGCAACTTCGATGCCGACACCCAGAACAAGCTGCAACTGTTCAAGCAACAGATCGACAACGCCACACGGTTTATCCCGCTGTGGGTCAAGATCGCCGTGGCCATCGCCCTCGGGCTGGGGACCATGGTCGGCTGGAAACGTATCGTGGTGACCGTGGGCGAGAAGATCGGCAAGACCCACCTGACCTACGCCCAGGGCGCATCCGCCGAGATGGTGGCAATGCTGACCATCGGCGCGGCAGACATGTATGGCTTGCCGGTGTCCACCACCCATGTGTTGTCGTCGGGTGTGGCCGGGACCATGGTGGCGAACGGCGGTGGCTTGCAGATGAAGACCATCCGCAACTTGCTGATGGCCTGGGTGCTGACGTTACCGGCGGCGATTCTGTTATCGGGTAGCCTGTACTGGCTATTCACCCAATTGTTCTGACACAACCCGATAAAAATGTGGGAGCGGGCTTGCTCGCGAATGCGGTGGCTCAGTCACAGACTTATTGACTGACACTCCGCTTTCGCGAGCAAGCCCGCTCCCACATTGGGTTCAGTGGTGAGTTCAGGTGCTAAACAACCCACCCATCACCTTCAGCCGCTTTTTGTACACCCGCCGCGCCTCCAACGCTTCCTCCAGCGTCACCGCCACAAACCCCGCCCGCTGGTTCGGTTGCATCTGCCCGATCAGATCCAGGTCGGCACTGATCACCGTGCCAATCATCGCGTAGCCCCCGCCCGACACCGCGTCCCGGTGCAGCACGATCGGCTCCAGACCCGCCGGCACCTGGATCGAACCGATGGGGTAGCAACTGTCGACGATGTTCGACGGATCGGACCCGGCGCCAAACGGCTGTTCCCGTGGCTGAAAGCTCAAGGCATTGCCGCCCTTGAAGCGATAGCCGATGCGGTCGGCCTCCGACCCTACCGTCCAGGGCTCGGCAAAAAAGCTGCTCTTGGCGGCGGGCGTCAGGCGCTCGTAATACAGCCCTGGCACCACCCGCAGGGTCACGTCCCCACCCACCGATTGGCGCAACGCCATGGGCAAACTGTTCCCCGCCCGGCCTTTGCCGCTGGCTTCGCCCACGGGCAGTTCATCACCCTCCACCAGCCGCCGCCCGTGAAACCCGCCCAACGCACCCAGGGTGTAAGTGGACCGGCTGCCCAATACCAGCGGCACGTCAATACCACCAGCCACCGCGAGGTAAGTCCGTGCGCCGGCCTTGGGAAATTCAAAGCGCAGCACTTGCCCGGCCCGCACTTCAAACGCGGTGTCCTGATGCACCACCACGCCGTCCAGGCGCGGCGACATCAGCGCCCCGCACAACGCCACCAGGGCATCCTGCTGAAACTCCAGCTCCGGCCCGATCAACGTGCATTCCAGCCCGGCAGCGCCGATGGGGTTGCCCACCAGGTGGTTGGCCGCGCTCAACGCGTATTGGTCCAGGGCGCCGGATGGCGGGATGCCGAGGTGGTAATAACCTTCGCGGCCAAGATCCTGCACGGAGGTGGCGAGGCCGGCTTTGAGTACCTTGATCATGCCAGCGCCTCCTGCAAGGTTTTCGGGTAGCCGATGGGGTCGGCGAGAAAGGCGTCGAGGGAAAACTCCACCGGGCGGATGCGCAGGTCGAAGCGCCCTGCGTCCACTTCTGCCACGGCCAGGTCATAGGCGTCGCGGTCCATGGGTTTGAACTGCACGATGTCGCCGGGACGGAAGAACACCATGTGCTCTTTCAGGTAAGCCAGTTGCTGTTGCGGGTCGTAGATCGGCGCCGGGGTGACGCCGAACATCTGGTAACCGCCGGCGCCGCGTACCGAATAGATACAGCCAAAGCAGCCGCCGTGGCCGAGGGTCAATTTCGGCGTGTCGGTGCGTGGGCGCAGGTACTTGGGCACCTGCAACTGCCGCTCGCGCTCCACCATCTGGAACATGAACGGCAAGCCCGCCACAAACCCCACCATCGAGACAAACCACGGCGCGCCACTGTGGGCCGCGATAAACGCGTCCACATCCGCCAGGCCGTTGATCCGCGCTGCATATTCCAGGTCGGTGCCGGTCGGGTCCTGATGACGGTCGCGAAAGCGCATCAGGGTTTCATGGGTCCAGGGGTCGTTGTACAGCACCGGGATTTCGATGATGCGGGTGTGCAAGGTACGTTCGGCCACGGCCTGGGCTTCGGCGCTTTGTACCGCGTCGAGCAACACGTGGGGCGCGATGCGGTCCGGGTCGAAGCGAATCTGGAACGAGGCGTTTGCCAGGCAGACGTCCAGCACACCGTCCAGGGCCAAGCGTTCCACGCGCGGGTGACGGCCATGCCCTTGAAGAAAGCCTCTAGGGACATGCTCTCGCTGACCTCGGCAAACAGGTGTTCATCACCGCCAAAGCTGTAGCGGATCGGGGAAGATTCAGCCATGTCTGTTCCTCTTGGAATCATTGTAGAAAGGCAGGCAAAAAATCAATCAGACCCGGTGTCTGGGCACCGGTGTCGGTCAGCGGGGTGTGCGTACTTCGATGCCCGCCTGATCCAGCGCTTCACGGGTGGCTTCCACCAGTTCAAGGGCGCCGGGGGTGTCGCTGTGCAGGCAAATGGAATCGAATTCGATAAACAGGTCTTCGCCTTCAACCGTGCGCACCAGGCCGGTCTGGCAGGCACGCAGGACACGCGCCGCAACCGTTGCCGGATCCAGCGCCCGCACATTGCGGGTAAACACGATGGAGCCGGTGAGATCGTACTCACGGTCGGCATAAAACTCCCGCACCACCGGCTGGCCGAGTTCCTTGGCAATGCGCCAGATCACCGAGTTGGGCATGCAGTACAGCAACAGCGTGGGTTCCAGGCGTTGCAGGTTTTCCACCAACAGCCGCGCCGCTTCTTCGTCCCGCGCCAGATGCATGTACAACGCGCCGTGGGGCTTGATGTGTTGCAGCGTCAGGCCCTGGGCCCGGGCGATCTCCCGCAGGGCGCCGAGTTGATAGAGCATGTCGTCCACCAGCTCCTGGGCCGGGGCGTTGATATGGCGCCGGCCGAACCCCACCAGGTCACGAAAACCCGGGTGCGCGCCAATCGCCACGCCCAACTGCTTGGCGCGCTCGACGGTGCGGCGCATGGTGCCCGGGTCGCCGGCATGAAAGCCGGTGGCGATGTTGGCCGAGCTGATGTAGGCCATCAGTTCACTGTCGACGCCATCGCCGATGGTCCAGGGGCCGAAGCCTTCGCCCATGTCCGAATTGAAATCCACTGCCTGCATCGGGGTCGCTCCGTTGAAGTTCTTGCGATGGAAATTAGGCTGCCCCTTGACCCCTTGGGAAGATCTATTATCAGATGGCCCATCTTCTGAAAATCAGATACCCGATACTGATCGTTCCCACGCTCCGCGTGGGAATGCCGCCCTGGACGCTCTGCGTCCGCCCTTGAAATCGTGACGCGGAGCGTCACAGGATGCATTCCCACGCAGAGCGTGGGAACGAGCGGAGAAACCATGTCCCTGACCCTGCGCCAAATCCGCTACTTCGTCGCCACCGCCGAAATCGGCCAGATCTCCCAGGCGGCGATTCACCTGAACATCTCCCAATCGGCGGTGACCACCGCGATCAAGGAGCTGGAAGCGATGCTCGGCGCGCAGCTATTCGTGCGCTCGGCCCAGGGCATGAGCCTGACCGACGCCGGGCGGCATTTCCTCAACCGGGCGTATGTGATTGTGCGCAGCGTCGACGATGCCCTGAACAGCCCGCTGCCGGACTACCGCGCCAGCGGCGTATTGCGGGTGGCCGCCAGCTACACCGTGCTCGGTTACTTCCTGCCGCACCACTTGCAGCGCATGGAACACTGGCACCCGGACGTGACCATCGAGGTGTTCGAACAGGAACGCCAGGCCATCGAACACGGCCTGCTCAACGGCCAGTTCGACATGGCTGTGGTGCTCACCGCCAACCTCACCCACGCGGATATCGTCTCGGAAATCCTCTTCAACTCCGAACGCCGCCTGTGGCTGCCCAGCCATCACCCGTTGTGCGAACGCCCCGCCGTGAGCTCGCCGATGTGGCCAGGGAGCCGTACATTTTCCTCACCGTCGACGAAGCCGAACAAAGCGCCATGCGCTACTGGGAACAGGCCGGGCAAATCCCCAAGGTGCGGCTGCGCACCAGTTCGGTGGAGGCAGTACGCAGCATGGTCGCCAACGGCAGCGGCGTGGCGATCTTGTCAGACCTGGTGCATCGCCCGTGGTCACTGGAAGGCAAACGCATCGAAACCGTGAGCGTCACCGACAAGGTCACGCCCATGAGCGTCGGCCTGGCCTGGCACCGCGAGCGCGATTTCACGCCGGCGATGCAGGCGTTTCGGGATTACTTCCATGATGCATTCCTGGCGCCGCAGCAGTTGTCTGCCCGGCGTTGAAAGCAGCCTGCAAGGTGGCGGCCAGCCAATCCATGAACACCCGCACCCGCAGCGGCAAATGCCGTTGGCCGGCGTACAGCAGGGACACGTCCAGTGCCGGCGCCGGATAGTCCGGCAGCACCGCCACCAACTCGCCGCTGGCCAGTTGATCGTGAATGCCCAGGGCGGGCACCTGGGTCAGGCCAAAGCCACCGATGCACGCCGCCCGGTAAGCGTCGGTGCTGTTGACCGTGACGCGCCCGGCCATGGGAATCCGCTGCACCTTGTTGCCTTGTACGTATTCAAACCCTGGGGAACGTGAGCCCAGCGGGCGTACGTAATGCACCAACTGATGGTGAGCCAAATCAGCGAGCGTCCTGGGTACGCCGTAACGCTTCAGGTACGCAGCACTGGCGCAGTTGATCATCGGCATGCTGCACAACAAGCGGGCTACCACCGACTGGTCCGGCTGCGCACCGACGCGCAAGACGCAGTCGAAACCTTCCGCCAGCAAATCAACCTGGCGGTCGGTGCTGCTGATTTCCAGTTCGATCAGCGGGTGCAGGTCCATGAACTCGGGCAGGCGCGGCAGGATCAATTCCCGGGCCATGACATTGGGCATGTCCACCCGAATGCGCCCCGCCAGCTGCGCTTCATCCTGGCGAAACAAGCCTTCCAGCTCTTCCATGTGCGACAGCAAATCCTTGCTGCGCTCATACAGCACGCGCCCGTCCTGGGTCGCCTGGACCTTGCGCGTGGTGCGCTGCAACAGGCGCGCGCCCAGCAACTCTTCCAGTGCCTGCACATGCTCGGAAACCGTGGAGCGCGGCAAGCCCAGGCTCTCGCCCGCCTGGGTGAAACTCGACAGTTCAGCAACGCGCACGAAGGTACGCAGCAACTCTAGTTTGTTCATTGGATTGTTCGCCTTATCCGGCCAGTGATTCCGGTATAGCTCTGTTTATCACGTTATAGCCGGACAAATACACTCAGTCCCACGAACCACCACACGCCCCGAGGACTTCACCATGACCCGTAAAATTGCACTCATCACCGGCGCCAGCCGCGGCCTGGGCAAAAGCGCTGCGCTGCACCTGGCGGCACAAGGCGTCGACATTATCGGTACCTACAACAGCGCGGCGGACGAAGCCCAGGCCGTGCTCGCCCAAGTCGAAGCGCTGGGCGGCAAGGCGGCCATGCTGCAACTGGACGTCAGCCAGAGTTCCACCTTCGAGGCGTTCACCGCCCAGGTCGGCTCGGTATTGAAGGACGTGTTCGGCCAGGCGCACTTCAACTTCCTGATCAACAACGCCGGGATCGGCGCCCACGCCAGCTTCGCCGACACCACCGAAGCGCAGTTCGACCAACTGGTGGCGATCCACTTCAAGGGCCCGTTTTTCCTGACCCAGAAACTGCTGCCGCTGATCAGTGACGGTGGCCGCATCATCAATATCTCCAGCGGCCTCGCGCGCTTCAGCCTGCCGGGTTATTCGGCCTACGCCTCGATGAAAGGCGCGGTGGAAGTGCTGACCCGCTACCAAGCCAAGGAACTGGGTGCCCGTGGCATCACCGTGAACACCCTGGCCCCCGGCGCGATTGCCACCGACTTCAGCGGCGGCGTGGTGCGCGACAATCCGGACGTGAACGCGATGGTCGCCAACAACACCGCCCTCGGTCGCGCAGGCTTGCCGGATGATATCGGCGGGGCGATTTCCACCCTGCTGGGCCGACGGCAGCAACTGGATCACCGGGCAACGGGTCGAGGCCTCGGGCGGGATGTTTCTGTAACGCTCTCGGATTCTCCGCTAGCATCAATGCTTTCGGATACCTGACAGGCAATCACCCATGAGTTTTGATCCAGGACTGGCCGGTGGCATGGGCGTACTGGCCGCCGTGGTCGACAGCGGCAGTTTCGCCCGCGCCGCCGACAGCCTCGAGATGACGCCTTCGGGGGTCAGCCGGGCTATTTCGCGGCTGGAAAAACGCTTGGGCATCCGCCTGTTCGACCGCACCACCCGCTCGGTGCAATTGACCGACGAGGGCCGGCGTTTCTACCAGGAAATCGCCCCGCTGCTGGCCGGCCTGGAAGAAGCCGCCAGCTCGGCGGCCGACAGCGCCCTGACGGTTCGCGGGCGGTTGCGGGTGAACATCGACCCGTACTTTTCGCGGCTGGTGCTGGGGCCGGTGCTGGGTGAATTCATGAGCCAATACCCGCAGCTGCAGTTGGACCTGCACACGCGGGATCAACTCGGGGACCTGGTAGCGGATGGCTTTGACCTGGCCATCCGTTTTGGCATTCCGCAATCGTCCTCGCTGATCGCCCGCAAGCTGATGGAAGTGCGGGTGCTGACGTTGGCCTCGCCAGCTTATCTCGAGCGGCATGGTCGCCCTTCACACCCCAAGGACTTGGAAGACGGCCAGCACGTGTGCATCGACTTTCGCGACTCCCAGACCGGCCGGCCGTTTGGCTGGGAATTCCACCGGCCGGGCGAGCAGGTCAACATCGCCACCAGCGGGCGGCTGGTGGTCAACGATGCCGGGACCTTGTACAGCGTGTGCGAACACGGCCATGCAGTGGCGCAAATGCTCGACCTTGGGCTGGCACCGGCGCTGAAATCCGGCGCGTTGATCGAGTTGTTTCCCGACTGGCCCGACGAGCGTTTCCCGTTGTATGCCTTCTACCCGTCGCGGCATTTGCCGGCGGCCAAGGTGCGGGCATTCCTCGATTTTGTGGCCGCCCTACAACCCCTGTAGGAGCTGGCTT
>ENA-OOPE01000013-OOPE01000013.1-human-oral-metagenome-genome-assembly--contig:-NODE-13-length-11364-cov-5.401264_pt1 | contig 11364 bp, 13 predicted proteins | sample MGYA00245299_ERZ501140 | MGnify/ENA primary metagenome ERZ501140 (study PRJEB25959, sample SAMN05335011) | human oral metagenome | host: human-associated | place: USA: California | collected 2014-04-08... | reverse complement strand
GATCTCTCCTTTCAACAACAATACAACCAACGCGACCAATCCTTTCGAACCCAGTGCACCATTTACCTCTCCGTTCTCAGCGCCCGTTGGGTTCGAATCTACTCCTCCTTTTCAGTTTAGTGCAATTTCGGCATCGAATTGCATCATATCCAAAGTATTGTTCAAATTCATTTCAACGAACTAACAAAAATAGTTAGAAATTGTTGTAGTATACTATTGCAATTAATATGACGCTTACCAACGGAGGATTGCGTTTCAAGAGGTGCAGCTGATCTTTTTGCGATAATTGTAGTCCGTGTGCCATCAGTGCATCGAAAGACTCCCATTTCTGATTGCTTATAGCCCACTAAACACCGAGATGAGATCATTATATAATAACTCATCAACATTTCATACGTGTAAAAGTGATTTGCCCAGGATTTTTACGCTTAAGTCACATTTGTCTTGGAGTGCACGCACAACTTCAGCGGAGTCTAGGAAAAATGGTTAATATATTACGAACGAAAATAATATAAATGCTATCACCTTCAAATCGTGGATCCATAAACATATATGCAAAAACTGGCAAGTACTCCTTCGCATCAATATTTTTGTTCGGATCCGCTCCGTGTTGAAGCAATAAAAGACGAATATCCGCACGATAGGCAATAGTTAAATAAGACCTATGAGGTTCAGGACATTCCACCCAAGCTCCGAGTTTGATTATTTCTTCGACGATCTTCAGGTCTCCTTGTGTAATAGCTGCTTCAATCGGATATTTTTCTAAATACTCGGGCTCAATATAATTACTTCCGAAGCACATACGCTGAAAAATTAAAGAAATACGTTAGTTAAAGCAGCATTTTTCTGGCTTGTAACTGACCATATGTCGACGAGCAGAATAAGTGAACGACGGTCGATAAAGGCATTGAGATGCGTACCTAGAAAAATTAACATTAATAATTTAGTTTATATTACATTTATATTTCATGTGTATATTATAACCAATAAAAATTGATGAAAAGGTACGGTACTTACGCCGAGTTCAAATCAAAAATAAGCTCTTTGACAAAGCTTTCAATGTAGGGCTGGAGAGAATTGAATTTGCATGACATAGGCACCAATACGTTTTCTACTAGTCCACAAGTGTATGGCATCACAAGCGGTGCGACACGTTGAAAATCGATTTGTGCGTTAGGATCAATTTCCAGCAGATCCAACGTGTTATCTGTAACTACTATTGTGTTTGCTATTTTTGATATGGTATGCTCATCTTCTCTCCAATCATCGTCCTCATCGTCGTCGTATCCAAGGACATGACAGATCAGGTACTTCAATGACGGACAAGCTGCAACTATGGCTGATGACTTGACAATATCTTGAGACGCATATAATATCTGTAATTTTCTGGCTTGTTTTAATGCGAGCAAAGAATTCTCGGTTAATTGCGTATTGCAGTGCAAGTAAAGCTCTTCCAAATTCGGTAATTGCTTTAAACCAATAATTAGCCATTTCTTAATTTAAATATACATATAGCTGTCTATAAAATTACCAATAGTAATTCCACCGTGTTCTTGTCCAGCTTTACGCTGGCTAAATTCACAAGTTTGAGATCTTCACTCTTTGGCCAGAGAGTCATTCTGTAAACAAGACTTGACGAGGCATGCTCGTAATCACGCATCACTACTGCCAATCTTTGCAATGTTTTGCTTTGAAAGACGGGATTCAACCAAGTTTCGGGTAGATCTTGGTGCGAAAGAATGGTAATGTGCAGATCTACAATTACTGGACAATATTTTGTGATGAAGTCGACAAAACGTTGATATTGCGCTGAAAGACCTAGACTTCTTGAACGCCCAAGCCTGACCTCGACAGCTTTCCAAAATGACGGATGCATAATTAGAGCTCGCCATTGTTTGCATACCTAAAAATCTATTAATTTATGATTATTATATTTTGAGTATAATGAGCATTAAGGGCGTCAATTGTAATTTATGCAAAATTTGTTGAAAGATTTTTATTTACTGGTTGGATTATTCATTATGGGGTAATTGTAATAATTTATAATAATAACTTTTAAATTACCTGCGATATTCTAAGCTTTGTTGGCGTTGATAAGAAGGAAAAAATGACGATCCAATTGTCCTCAGCAAGCTCTACAGATCTATCTTCGATTGACGAAGACATTATTGCTCTGTAGTATTATACATTGTGCACTATTTGTAATAATTCGTTTAGAGCCAGAAAAGTCGAACAGGTGCGCAGTTCGCATTGTGATTCCATAGCGTTTTTTCAAGCACGTGGTTCGCTTCCAATTTTCATGAACGTAGCATTACAGACGTTTTAAACGAGTATTTGAAATTTCGATGCGAAGTTACACGCGGCCGAGAAGCGTGCGCGCATTTATTTCGTCTTTAATGATATGGCGTCGCAGAAGGCACTTTACCTGCAGCAAGTTCACTCGTCATCGTCACTCTTGGTCTCATTCCAGTGTTGATAATTAAACAGTTTCTCAGCTCGGGAACGGACGTCTGGTTCTGCCTTCGAAATAGTTTTTGCTTCACTACCGGTTGCTTCGCTATGTACAATCCAATCCCGAATATATGGCGTGTTCAAATCCATTAGGTGTGGTGCGTAGTCTAACGGACTCAGTCCCAGGCGATTTTTGATCGTCGGATCTGCTCCCGCTTTTGACAAAAAACCAAGATTAGAATGGCGGTCTGAGACAAAGTCCACTTCTAGCTTACCGTCCAGCAATGCAAATGCAATCTTCATGTATGTTTGGGACTTGAAGTTTCTGACACGATATCTGGCCGCGTCAACAGCACCGAGATGAAAGTACTGACACGCAATGTGAAGTGCTGTGTTGCCGTTGATGTCTTGAGTGTTCAAGTGAGGCTTGTACTTCACGAGCGAATCAAAAAACACTCTGCTGCATTCCAACTGCGAGCCTAACGTTCCTGACGTGTCCGTATCACTGCCGATCCCGCTTTCGTCCACAATCTGTTCTCGTTGTTAACTTACAGCTAGTACAATCTCAATGTAACTTACCCGCTCAAGCACAAGCATCAACAAAGTCTTTTTCTTGGCGCTACCAGGCTTGTTCAGCATCGCGGGATTGACGCTAATGATTTGATCGACGATCTGTTTTGTCAGAAGGTTTCTGTCCCACAGCTTTTCCCATAAATCTGGACTTGATTTCTCTTGCATTGAGAGATCGAACCCTTGGTGATAATCATAAATTAGGGTTGATACAACTACATGTAATCAAGTACCTGGCAGAGCAAGCCACGAAGAAGCCATGCTCCAGAAACTTTTGCCCATGACTAAGTATCCTATCGGCGACTCTCCCCTGCTATTGGGAGTCACGTAATCGATCTGGTAATGTGCAATGATGCCCAAAATGTCAACTTTATGACTAATAACAAAGAGTTAGGTATATATCAGAAGCGACGGCCCTCGTGTTGCAGACTTACCCAAATAATGCCGATCTGCTACTCAAGGCTTGTTTGGATAGTCTAATTAAGTATTAGGATTTAGTCGTAGTGTTACAATATGACTTGCAATAAGAACGGCGTTTCATCGTTGTAATTCTTCACGCTCCATTGGCCGCGCAAACCAGGCACTTTGTTTGACCAATTGATAAAATCGACCTTGCTGGAGTCCGAATGCATCACAAGCTATCATAATAATGTTAAAAACTCTATAAAATACTGCATGATTATTACCAAATGAAGATAGGAATTTCCGCTTGCATCCACTAGATCAATGTTCGACTCGTTCATTAAACTATATAGGGCAAGCATTGCATTCCGCAAGTTAATTCTACAACAGTTAGAGAGATGGTTAAAAAATTAGTACACAATTTACCTTGGATTAGAAGCAACACGAGGACCCTGGGCATTCCACGGCGCTTCAATCACTTCGATGTCCCCAGTAATTGTTTCGCAGCTATTGAAAGGTCAATTCAAATATGTAATACTTTAATTGGATCGAATGACTTACCCAGAGCTACTATTCAACGTTCGGGTGCCGTGCAAGATCAAGTTGCAGTTCTCCAGGCAAGCATGGTACGGTGAGGCCGGAGTCGTCATATGCAACAGCAACATGGCAGCTATCAATATGTTAATAGCTTTCATATTAAACACCAGCAAACTTACGTGTCAATCTCATGCCATAAGATTGCGCATTGAAATCTGCTTCGTATTTTTTGAGAACGGGGATCAGTTCGAACTTGCCAAACATCATTGCGTAGTGAAGAGGCGTCCAGCCATCTGAATCACTAAGAAAGTATTAAAACCGGTGAAGAAACATTGAACGATACGTACCGTGCGTTCGTATCGTGTTTAGTCTTGCTCAGAACCCTGTCAAGTACATTGGCATCGGAGAGCACGCAAACAATAAAATGCAGCAAGCTTCTCTGCGAATACTAGGAATAAAATTAATTAGTTACTTGTCAGTTCAAGCATGGACATACCTTCTCCATCAAACCGAAGTCCAATTTAACTACATATCCGAAGATGTCAAAAAGAGTGTCGATAATATCTTCAGACAACCTATTGTGCTTCAAACCATAAACAGCGGCCATAACAGGTGTAACTCCGTGCTGATCTTGGGCGTTAACATTCGCTCCATTGTCCAAGAGAGTCTTGGCAATTTTGTAATGGCCGCAATAATAAGCGGCATGCAAAGGAGACCAACCATTACAGTCCTAAATTTAGCGATGGTAAGTCATCAACGATGCACAAGATCGAGTTCAGTTCTTACGCTCAAATTGACGTCAGCCATTCTTTTGAGTAACGCATCTACTCGATGCTGTTTGTCGCTTTCTTTCATGCAAGCTTTGACTATCATAAGCAATGCTGTCTCACCAGTGTTATTCTTTGTGTTCACGTCGTCCAGAATAAACTGAATACTGGACTCGAACTGTTGTTCTTTCGAAAGAATCGGAGCTTCAAATCCACTGCTATTGCCTTTCAATGACACTGGCTTGGCTCCAATAGGATAGGGCCCTACAGTCGGACTTGAGGCGGGCATTGGAATTGCTCCAAAAGGGCTGTTTGGATTGAACGGGGCCGGTGCATTGCCACTAAACTGAAAAGGAGGAGTAGATTCGAACCCAACGGGCGCTGAGAACGGAGAGGTAAATGGTGCACTGGGTTCGAAAGGATTGGTCGCGTTGGTTGTATTGTTGTTGAAAGGAGAGAAAGGCGCGGATCCGAAGCCAATGGGAACTGAGAAATCGAACGAGAATGGCTGTGTGATTACGGGAGATTTCCCGTCTGGGTTCTTGTCATCAGTAGGCACGAAAGGTCGTTCCCCGAGTGGCTTGTCTTGCATTGTAGATGGCCTTTGTGGCATGACTCGTTCAGTAGGCATGAAGGGTCGTTGCCCAAATGACATTGAAGATGGCATATTTGGCATGACTCGTTCATCCTTTGAGGCTGCGACTGAAGACAAAGTAGGTGCTACATCCTCGATCATATGCCAACGACGGCCAGGTTCATAGGTCAGGCTCGATGGATAAGCCTGCCTGCTTGACGTAGAATAACTACAGCACACGTAATGCAGAATCGTCATTCCAGCTGCGTCTTTTTTGTTCTCGAATGACTTTAGAACGTCCTCCCTACAACGAATCATTAGTATCGAACCACAAATACAACAATATTAACCGTACATGTACTGTCCATGGCCATGCAAAATGGCACTCGCAGCGGTTTCAACGTCAAACATGTCAGCGGTCAGCTTTTTGGTGACCAGTAATTCCTTAATCTGCCGTACAAATTACGTTAGTATTGAACGAATGTAAATTTACTTTAAAGCATTTACCCTCGATGCATCGTGAGCAAGCAATAGCTTTACGGTTTTTGCCGTAGGTTTGGCACCCGCTGTCAGCAATACTTCGTACGTCTCCCAATCAGGTATAACCAACTAACCAAAGATGTTAATTTTTGTAGGGGGCATTAGTAACGCGTCTTACGTCAAGGAGAGATCCTTCCTTCGTTTGATATGTAACGTCGATTTTGTCAAGCAACGCGTTAATGATAATCGGGTCTAGTATAAATCATTAGCAAAACAAGATACGTAAAATAATGTTAACTTACCTCTCTTCTGCCTTTTGAATGCCTTAATAAATACTGGCGCCCCATCGACTTCTTTGTTCGGATCTGCTCCGTGTTGCAGTAACACGAGGTACATCGGGGCTCTCTCAGAACAATATTGAAGAGGTGATCGATTCGGGAAGGGATATTCAGCATTTGCGCCAAGCTTTAGCAGGTCCGTTACCGCATCAACATTCCCCTTTATAACGGCTACCTCAAGCGGAAGTAAAATATCGCCGAAATGCTTGATTACTGTTAGGGTCTGAGAGTTACTAAAATATGTGGTACTTACACCAAAGTCGCGATAAAACGATGGTCGGTAGAAGAATTCGTTAGGTCTAAATCGAACAGTTAGTGCGAACGAAAGTCACGATTAATACGTACATTAAGTTGAGGTCAAAGTGAAGCTCTTTGACCAAAAAATGAATGACTTCTTTGAACATGTCGTATCCATGCGTAAGATACATCAAGATTGTTCTCGGAAGGCCACCCTCCGCACTGAAATACTGCTGATTCAACAGCGGCGCAAGCTTTTTCAGTTCGCTAGTAACGGCTTTTCCTCCTTTGAACATCTCTTTTGAGAATTGCCTCTTCGAGACCACGATTCCATTTGTTATATTTTGTTTGATGGTTTCAGTGAGCTTAGAATACGAAAGAATCACGACGTACTCCAACGAAGGGCAAGAGATTTTAATCGAGCCTGACTTTAAAGGTGCCTCCGGAATGGCTAGAATGCGCAATCGTTGTGCCTTATTCAATGTCGCTGCAAATATTGGGCCATATTGTGCGTTTTCTGACAAGTACAACTCTTCCAAATTAGGCAATTCCTGTCCAAGGTTAGGTCTGAAACTAGTTGGCGTGCTCGTACCTTTAAAAATAGTCCGAAGTCGTCATATGTGTTTATACACCCAATGTTTAGCAAGCGCAAGTCTTTGCATAACGGAAGCTTCGCTGGTCTGTAGCCAAGGTGAACAAAGTCCACTATTGTGACTCTTCGCAACGTTGTGATCTGAAATAACTCATCCAAGTGTCGTGACGACTCCTTCATATACGAATCAAGGCCAGTTTGGCCAAAACTCAATTGCTTTACGCTGCTGTCGTCGAATCCGACATTAACGTAGAGATCTGTCAGGGATGAGCAATATTTGGTTACGAAATTGAAGAAACTATTCATCCTCCTTAATTTTGCATCTATATGAACATATGGACCAGCCAGAGCAACCTCAAGTAGCGTCCAGTTGACGGGATGCCTTGCAATTTCCCTCCAGCTTTTTGAAACCTCGTATGTAAATCAGTAAATTGATCAAGGTATTTTCTTTATGAAAGGTTAGTATTAGAAGTAGACTTTCTCAATTTTACTAGAACGAATTTTTGAGCAGCAGAGATCGCTTCCAAAACGGGATAGAAAATCGCAGGATATTGCATTATTAAATATTATATAAATATATTTTGAATTACCTGAGCAATTAAAAGTTTCGTTTGCAAAGGAAGCAAGCCGAAGATCGAGAACCAGATGTCGTCCACCAGCTGAGGTTGACCACCCTCCATTTGATTGTTGCGCCAAGGTGCTTCTTTTGATACTCTTGAGCAACCTGAAAACGAAATGAGCGAATCGATTTTTGTTCGGGCCTAAAAACTGGCCTGTTCTCGGGTCGCAAAACTGTTAGGGTCGCCAAACACAGTTATTTTGCTCTTTTGGATACGACTCGCCAACTCAGAAATTTGTAGGGTCGCTTTATGCGACTCGTTGCCCTCCCGCACAGGAACCAGCTCATCTTCTCTTCACAGATCAATTATTTCTTATTGAATAGAATACCACCATGATTAATTGTGGCCACATTAAATGCGCACAAGACAAGAGAAAAAGGCTCACCGTCACAATCCCGTCAAAGCGTAATATTTAATTTTATTGTGGTTTTGTGCTATCTAAATAGTTAAAATATACTATCAATACTCCCATTTATTAGTTTATTAATTTATAATATTTAGATAATTCTAATTAGTCCACGGCAAAACCTTAAAAAAAGTCAGAACCAATACAGATGGCAAAATCAAGCCACGAAAAAATCCAAAAGGTACTAAATTAATAAAATTTAAATCGTATTAATTCCATTGTATTAATTAGGTTCTAATTATTAAAGCCGTGGATAAGTGAACCGGAGATCTGATCACGTTCAACTCGGCCACTCTATTACACAAGAACTTGGAAGTCACTGAGGGTCAGTAACGCTCTATGGTACTCTTCGCTCATCAATTCGCACTAAAAATGTAAGCTTTAAGCCTCACAGTGTAAATTTTTCGGAGATCACTAGATGTGATCCAATTTCTTACCAGCAGTGTACTTTCAATTGAGCCCAAATACATATCGAATACATATATACATCAGGAACAGTTAGTTTTATTAGTTTAAATTTTATTACATTACCCAGCAATAAATAACATTTTTGATGTTCAGGTGATCACGCATCTAGTCAGCTGTCAACGTTGCTTTCGCTCACCCGTCAACCGGCGAGAGATTAATCTCAAACATGGTGAGTTTACATGACTAGTGCCAGCCTTACTAATGATAACACCTAGCATGCACACCCAACGGATGCGGAAATTCTTGGAGCAACTTTAAGCTTGAGTTCAGTTTATTTCCGAAAGACAGAACAAGACACTTCAGCTGAGGCGACTGAATAAATGGAATTTATCCGAATAAATTAAAACTCGTCGACGATCCGTATCTTGAGTCTTTATTTTTGACCTACTCCAATATGAGTCTTTGTTTGATGTTCGCCAGTATAGCGAGTAGCAATTTTTTGGGCTCTGAGCTTCGCGAGTCATCATTATAAAGGCCCCTACTGGTGCGAGTCGCCAAAATAAGAGCCTAAAATTACCAAGGGTCGCAAAAATGCGGCTCGTATTATATAGCAGAATCAGGGTCTACAAATAAGGTTCGCGAGTCGCCAAAATTTCTCTCAGGAAGATGCAATATCACTTAAACTGGTTTTGTCGCCCTGGCGCACGAAAACACGTTTTTCCGTACATGGAAGGAGGGGATGTTTTTTTCTTCCCAAGGGCTCGGGAATGCAATACAAGCGCTCGACGGAAAAACGCCACTTTTCTCCCTTGGTGCGTAAATAACTATTTTTTTCTTGCAGCTGTTGACAAAATGACGTTTGAATCCAGGATCAGGTGAGGACTTTATTTTACTTCAGGCTTGCGACGCACGCGATATAATTCAATATCATCTACAATAAACTGTTGGTGCAATTCTTCTTCGGGAATGCGTTCGAATGTAAAGAACTGTTCGGCCTTTTTGAAGTACGTCGTTCGGCAACTTTCACCACGATATTCATATGCTTGAATAATCAACGTCTTCTCATCTAAAACAAGCTTATGCGTCAGTTAAATGTTATAAGAATCACTTCTATTGTTATTAGGGGTAACGGATCCTGCCTGAGCGAGATCGACTTTTTGCCTCGATTGCAGGCTTACCAGTAACTTTTAACAATGCATTTATCAATAATTCGTTGTTGATCTTCGGCCAAACGCAATCACTAGCTACAACAATGTCATATGGTGGAGGCGGATCCAGCTTGACTTCGTCTTTGCTCCAATCGAATTCTTGAATCGAAATACAATCCAAGTCCTGTACATTGCTTAATATTAATCTACGATACCATATGTATTATATAGAGGGATACTTACTGATTTATCGTTAATTTGCTCGCGCACGTTATTTACATTGGTAGTCATGAGTTCAAGCTGTTGTTCAATGTCCGTTACAAGCAACTTTTTTGGCTTCATTGTCAAGGCTGTAGTAATGCCGACTATACCAGTACCACTGCCAACTAAATATGAAAGAATAAGTAAGCTGCATTCGGCCGAATTTTTGGTTGATAACAGAATCTTTCGGATTTGATTTTGCTCTCGAGATACTAACCTTCCAACACATTTTTATCAGACCAATTCTCTTTTTCCGATAATTTTTCGAAATATTTTGAAATAACGATCGCGCAGTTCCAAACTGTGCCTCCAGTACCCAGATCTTGCTTTTGTATCTCTATAATATTCGTTAAAAATTAAATTATCATATATTTAGATAATCAAAAAGGTAACAAATATGTACTAAGCCTTAAATATAATAACAATTTAAAATAACGATTATTTAAATATTTAATTTCCGGTCTTCGAAGACTAACCTGGTTTTTGAAGCAGAGCAAGCTTATTGCCCTTAATTTCAATGGAATGTGTATCATCGCTGCCGTTTCCACGTCGCCATTGCAATGAATTCATTGCACGAGCAACGATCGAGGACACTTTCTTTTCGCTCATCTGCTATTTGATGGTACTGTGGAGTGTTTATAAACACTACTGCTCTTCTAGAAGTGTACAATGCTTTTAACAACAAGGCAAGTTTTGGCAAATCAATTTCTTGCTTTTCGTCGTACTAAAAGCACGTGCCAAAGTACTAACCGCATGAAAACTGCAGCCAACGAATCACGTGAACTGTACAAACAGGCTTATAATGCATCCAGATCGACGATAGAAAGATCGGTGATCTTCAAAATCTGTGTAGATCTCGTCCAGATCTTCTAAACGAGGTGGCAATTTTCTTTTTAAGTCCATCGGTGCCATATACTTTACCCCTTTTGTAGGTATCAGGAGTTTGATGATAATCCGAAGACAAAATTTCTATTTTTGGTTTTCATCGAAAAGAAACGGCATGTTTTTTAACCCGCTTTATCTTCTGTTGTAGCTCAACACTCGAAATCAAGTACACAATTCTCAAAATGTTCAGCATTTGGATTACCTTCGGTCTAGTAGTACTTGTTATCGTCCTGAATTGGTTCAATGCTCAGAAGGCCAAGATCGTATGTACCGAACCTTAAAATAACAATACTTGCAAGCAAATAATTATCTAATTATATGTGCTATAGGATCGTATGAAGAGATTGATCGGCCACCTTCCTGGCCCCAAGCCAAACGCGTATTTTGGAAACATTCCAGATGTACTGGCCAAGAAGGGTAGCTACGGCCGAGGCTTTGACCAATTCATTCCTAAATATGGCGAAGTTGTAAGTTAGCTCGTATTTCTATATTTTGTTGCTGATCTGATCGCAGTTTGCGTTTTACGGCTTCATTCCAGACGTCGTCATTAGCAACCCTGAGCACATCAAGCTGATGTTCCAAGTCTCTAACGATCGAGGCACTGCCATGTCCGAGCCTTTCATCGATACCACTCAAAGTAAGATTGTCTTGACGTAGTACAAATTTGCCTCAATCTGACTATTTTTTT
>ENA-OOPE01000010-OOPE01000010.1-human-oral-metagenome-genome-assembly--contig:-NODE-10-length-13925-cov-7.177200_pt1 | contig 13925 bp, 8 predicted proteins | sample MGYA00245299_ERZ501140 | MGnify/ENA primary metagenome ERZ501140 (study PRJEB25959, sample SAMN05335011) | human oral metagenome | host: human-associated | place: USA: California | collected 2014-04-08... | reverse complement strand
GATCCTCATGCAGAGGGCGGTGCGAGGATCAGTGGACTTGGCGCATTCTTTTGCTGGTGGTGATGATGTCGATCAACGCTTCCCTGCTGCTGAAACGGCGGTCATCCAGGTTCCAGCGATTGACGAAGTGCCCCCTGGCATCCTGCTGCAACGCGGTGTGGACCAGTACGCCGTCGCGGTTTTTATGGACCATCTCCAACCCGTCGTCCAGGGTGCGCTGAAGCAGATAGTCGCCTTTGCGCCGCAGGCGTTGTTCGAGGCTGAGGGGTGGTGCGGGCGTGGCAGGTAGCGGCAATGGCGCACCGGCGACTTCGACGTTTTTCTTGAAGTCGTAGCGCACCAATGGCCATTGCTGCTCGCGCGGCAGCGCCTGGACGCTGGCGGGCTCACGCACAAAGCCGCTGGCCGACCCCGGCGGCACATCGTCCAGCAGCAGACTGATGCCGTTGTTGAGCTCGGCAATGCCCGGCACGCCGCGATGGGTATTGGCGTGCGTTTCGCCCACCAGTGCGACCCACTTGTGCGGCCCCTGTTGAAGCTGATCGGCGCGGATCACCTGGGTTGCAAAGTAGTTGAACATTGATGTCCTGGAGCCGGGCATGCCGTCCACCCGCAAGCTGGCGACACAGTCGAGTGCGCGGATCCGCACGTTATGCTTCATCGCCACCTGTACCAGGCTGACAAAACCGTAGGGGCTGTCGGCCGGTACGCCGTGGCCTTTGTCCAGTGCGTTGAGGTAGCTCCACAGCTCATCGGGCATAAAGCCCAGGCTGTGGACGATATCCAGGTCGGCCTGATGCAGCTCGGTGGTGAGTTGCTCCATGTACAGGGTTTTTACTTCGCGCTGGCCTTTCAGGTATTCCATGTGCCGGCTGAGGAAGCCTTTGCTCGACGTACCGGCGTGGGCTTCGCCGACTACCAGGCCATCGGCGGTGTCCAGCAGTTGATCGATAAATTTCGCCTCATCCAGGGCCGGGTCGACCGCAGGCAGTGCTCCCCGCGCAGGCGGTGTGTGTTCGGTAAAAAACGCCTGGGCCTGATCCTGAAGTTTTTTGCGGGTCTGGTCGAAGGTGGTTTGCGCCGCGCGACGGCTGCTGGCGGTCTCCCTGTAGGCGGTGGCGAAGAGCGCTTCACGCGTGCCTATCGGCAAGGTGATTTCCTCGCTGATCAGGCCCAGGTGTTCATGGGGCAGGTCAAAGGTGCTGAAGTGGCGCGGCGCCTCAACAGGCAGAGGGCGCGTTGGCCGTAGCGCGTGTGAGCGCTCCACCGAGGGGCCCGGGTGCGGCGCCGGTTGGCGTGCCGTGTGCAACGACAGCTTCAGGTCGCCCTTGGCCAGGGCATCGCCGGGAATGCCGCCGGCCACATCCGCGATGACTCGGGTGGGTTGGTCGAAGGCGTCGTCGACCCGCAGGGCAATGCTCTTTTGCAGGTCGGCCAGGCCCGGCGTGCCGCGATAGGTACTCATGCGTTTTTGATCAACCAATGCTATCCAGCGCTCGCCCGGTTTTTTCGCCTGGTCATCGTTGATGAGGGTGTGGGAGTAAAAGTTGGTCAGCCGGTTGGCGCGAATCGGTGCCGGGCGTGAATCAAACAGGCACAGGGTGTTTTCCAGGTCGTAGGAGCTTGAGGCGTTCAACGGCCGAACCTCAATCCCGTGCTGTTGCGCGGTGTTTACCAGCATCCAGTGGCCGTGCAACCCGTCGGGGTCGCGGTAATTTTCCTTGTCGATGGATTTGAGCTGGCCCTCGGCCCGTTTGGAGAGACCACTGGAAAACCGTGAATGGGTTTTCAAGTGATGAATGTCGCGCCACAGCGGCTCGATATAGAGAACCGTCACGTTCAGTTCGCGCAGGTACTGCATGTTTTCGATCAGCACCTGTTTAGCCGCGGTGGAAAACGGTGCCTCGCCTACCACCAGGTGGTGCGCGTCATCGATCAGCAGCTTAAGCAAATCACGCAGGGCAATGTCTGGCGCCGGGTTCAGGGTTTCGGCTCGGGGAACCACGGCGGGCAACCGTGCAAAAAACGCGTCGGCGTCATCCGTCAGGGCCCTGACATTGTCCAGGTGCTGTTTGAGTGCCGGGGCGAGTTGCCGACGCGAGATCCAGATGCTGTGGGTATTGAGGTCTCGATCCAGGTAGGCGATCTGCAGGAACAGCGCCGACCGGTCCTCGGGGGCGATGACGGCCGCTACGTCCCGGCGAAACTTTTCCGACAACTCATAGGGATGCCCGAGTCTTTCAGGGCCAGGCATGCCACCGATGACACCGGAGCGCTGCCACTGGCCGTCCACCGTCTGGTTCACCAGCTTGCCGGTGGAGCGCAATTGCCCGCTGGTGTTGTCGTAGCGAAACAACAGGAATCGCCCCAGGCTGTCCGGGGTGTGCGAGGCCCACAGGCTGTCGCCGGCAAACAGCACAGGCTGCATGCCCTGGGGCAATGGGGGCTGCGGTTGCAGTTGCTTGATCAAGGTCATGGCCTGTTGGTCCTTGGTCACCCGGGCAATATGGCGTAACGGCGGACGGGCGAGCTTGACGGGGGCGAACAGCAGGGGCCGCAGGTCGGTCAACAACGTCCCGCCGGCATTGAGCAGCGCACCCAGATAGTGTCCCAGCGCGGCGGCGGTGTCGTTGCGGCTGTAGGCATGCAGGGCGAGCATCGAATCCTTGAACACCAGCAAGCCGCCCAAGGCCAGGCTCAGTGCCGGGAAGGGCGCAGTCAGCACGGCAATGGTGATTTCGCCGATCACGCTGACCAGCTCCATGATCATCTGCAAGCGCCCGGTGGTGGTACTTTTGACTTCGTCGATACGGTGACGCAGCTTTTTGTCGTAGGTGTGGTAATGCAGGTTCTTCAGCGGCAGTGCGGTGCGAGGCACTTCGTCGAACACCGGCTTGGAATACACCCCCTTGAGCTGTGCCGGCAGGCCGGCCACCAACGCATGCAACCTCGGCTCGAACGCCGCGCGCTCAACGCTGGCGACCCGGCTGATGTAGTAGGTGTCCATGCCTTCAAGGTTTTTCAGGCGTTCGTTGAATTCCCGTTGCGGCCTGAAGGCGATGCCATCCGGTGCGTGCGGGGTGTAGAGCAGGGGCAGGTCGTTGGCGTGGTGGAACAGGTAGCAGCCATCGATCACTTGCCCGCTGATGTGCAGGGGATAGAGCCGATACTGATTGCGCACGGCATCGCTGTTATCGGCCAGGCTGTCGATGCTTTTTTCCAGCCAGGCCAGGTCGCCTGTTGCCAGGCAGCCTTGCAGGCAGCACTCAAGCGCGGCGACGTGCATGTGCAGTTGGGCAACCTCCAGGGCCATGTTGCGGCGCCATGCATAGTGGGGGCCTTGCGGGTCCAACAGGGTTTTCTCGACCTCGGCGACATAGCGGTCACCGATCCAGGTGCCTCTGACCGAGTTGCTCACCGTTTGCGCGGTGAGTCGACTCAGGTCGACGCCGGGCGGTCCCTTGAACTGCGCGGTGGTGCTGGCGTCGGGGTTGATAAAGCCCAGGCTGGCGTCGTAGCCATTGCGGTACAGCGTGGTGTAGCTGACGCGTTCGCGCGGGGTGATCACGCCCACGAGGTTTGGGTCTACCGCCGGGATCGGGTTGCCGAGCAGTTGGTTGAGGGCGGCTTTTGCCGCCTTGTGCAAGTAACTGTCGAAGTCGGGAAACTGTTGTGGGCTACCCGGGCTTGCGGCGTAGGCCTGTGCCGCGCCCAGTGCCTGTTCCTTGAGATCGGCGAGTTTCTGTCGGTCGGCTGCCGATGCCTGGCTCAGCCACTTGGGCATCTGATGCAGGTATTCATCGGCCTGCATGGCCAGCGTCGTGGTGCTCATTTCCACCAGGCAGGCCTCATAGGTGGAGGGCGCGCCGAAACTGATCATCAAATACTCAAGGCTGGCCGGGGTAAAACCCAGGGCGGAAAGCATCGCGCTGTATTTGGGTCGGATCCGGCTGACCAGTTGTTCAAGCAGGTAGTCTTTCATGCTGCGCGAATCGGGAGCGGACGCTATCTCCTGGCTCCAGCCGAGGATATGCGCCTGCAATTCCCGCTCGCTGCCAAAGGCCTGGAACTGTTCGGCGCGTGGCGCGTGAGGCGTGCACAGCAGCAAGCGTTTGACCGCGCCCGTTGCATCGGTCTGGCGCAGCACCCACAGGTCCTTGAGCGGAGCCTTGTGCAGGAACAGGCAGCAGGCAGTGAGTGTGGGCGAGGGGCCTTCACTCAGGGTCTGCAGCAGTGCGTAGTCATCTGCACTGATGTGTTTTTGCAACGACGCACTGTAGGCCAGCGCGTGCAGGCGGCTGTCGAGCATCTGCTGCATGGCTTCCTGTACGGCGGGCAAACTGTGGGCGCGCTTTTGTTCTTCGGCGAAGGTCAGGCTTGGTTGAACCTTGGCCAGCAGCTCGGCGAGGTAAGCCGGGGTGACGTCCTGGAACTCGGGCGGCAATGGCTGCTGGGCGTAGGTCAGTTGGGTGTGCTCGAGAAACTCGGAACCGGCGTGTTCATCGCCACGGTGCAAGCCACGTACCGCCAGTTGCACCAGGTTGTTGTGCTGGTTGTACGAGTTGCCTGACTTCAGGGTGCGCTCGGTGCTGATCTGCAGTTGCTCGGGGATCAGGCCCTGGATATCCAGGTCGTCGTCCAGGTGCTCAAGCAATTGCAGGCGCGCCATGGCCTCGGGCGAGGCCGCCGTGCCGAGCAGCGCCAGCACTTGCAGGCTGAGGTGTTCATAGGTGCGCAGGTGCTCGGCGAGGGTTTTGCGCTGGGCCTCATTGGCGCTGCGGTACCAGTCGGGAGCGGATTCGTGCAGCAGTTTTTCCAGTAACTGCTGCGCGCGCAGTTCCAGGCGCGAGGACAGGTCCCAAGGCGAGCAGCGCAGCGCCTGGTCCAGTTCGAGGGTCATTCTGGCGACGTCTGTCGGCGCGGGGTGGCCGTCCAGGCCAAGGGCAAACGCGATGTCCTGATGTTGTTTGTCCTGCAGGGCGTTGTAGGTGTGTTCGTTCAGCGGGAGGCTGTCGATAGGCTCTGGCACCAGCGGCCAGATACTTGCCGCGCGCAAGTGCTGGTAACGGCGCGGCAAGTGTTGCAGCAGTTCCTGGCGCCAGGCCGACTGCTTCATGCGCTCTTGCAGCGTGCGATCCAGGTGTTTGAGCGAGGTGAAAGCCTCCAGGCCTCGGGAAGGGGTGAACAGCAACACATCGCCGTCCTCGATCTCCAGGTGGGTGACCGGTGTCTGGCTGCGCGTGAGTATGAACACCCCGGCGAACTCGATGGTCTGCTGGCGGTAGCGAAACGTCAGGCGATGGATACCCGGGCGCAGCTCGGGACCGCTGACGATATTCGTCACCAGCAATTGGTCGGCAGGGCTGAGCAGGCGATCCTTGACCTTCAGCCTGGCCTCGGCCTCCAGCATTGGCTGATGGCTGTCGAGTATCCAGTTCTTGCGTAGATGGCCGTTGGGCCGCCGTTCGATTTCCAGGGCCGCCAGCTTCTTGTGCAATGCCTGGCTGATGCGCGTGCGGTTCAACCGGCCGGGCTCGCCCTGGATCACCCAGTCGCCGGGGACGGTGTAATGCACTTGTGCGTTCTGCAGGCTCCAGCGGCTTTCTTCTGCCAGGGCGGTGTGCAATGCCTGCACCTCCAGCAACTCGGTAGAAGACTGCGCTGCCGGTGCGTGGCCGTTGGGGAAAATCTGTAGACGATGACCGATTTGCAGCAGGTAGCCGTTCAGTTGTTCCGGGGTAAGTGGTGATGTGTTCGGGGGCTGGGCGGGCATGGCCGGTCCTCAGGGAGTCAATGGTCCCTGAGGGTGCGCAGTCTCGGCGTGTGGATGGCGGTAGTTAGTTACTCAAGGCCTCGACCACGGTCAGTATCAGGCGTGACGGGCAATCGGTACTCAGGTGTAGCGTGTTGCGCGCCACCCTGGGATGTTCTGCCTGGCCGGGTGCTTCGCCGCTGTTGGGGTTGACGTCAAAGCGCGGGAAGTTGCTGCTGGCGATATCCAGGCGCAACCGGTGGCCGCGCTGGAACAGATTGCAGGTGGCGAAGGGTTCGATCACCACCTTGACCCGCTCACCCGGGGTCAGCAGGATGGGGTGCTCCCAGGTGTTTCGGTAGCGGGCCCGCAGGATGCCGTCGGTGATGTTCATGGCGTAGCCGTCCGGGTAGACGTCGACCAGTTTGGCGGTGAAGTCGGTGTCGGGCGCATCGCTGTCGATCCATAGCTCTACGCGCAGCGGGCCTGCGACGATCAGGTCGTGGCTGAGTGGCTCGGTCTGGAAGCTTAAGACATCGCTGCGCTCGGCCAGGGGGCGCTGGTCGCCACGGGTACCGAAGAAGTCCGCCCGCTCGCGTTGGTCGAAAGCTCCGCCGACAAAAATCGGCGCGCCGGAGGTCAGGGCGCCACCGATGGTCGGCACCGGATCGGCCGGGTCGGCGCAGTAGCTGAGCTGGCCCTCGGTGGTCGGTGGTTCAGGTTGCAGTTGGCGTTGTGCGGTGAGGTGCAGGGTGAGTTGCCGGCTATCCGGTAGCGGCCATTGATGACTGTCGATCCAGTGCCCGCCATGTTGCAAGCGCCCCTGTTGATCGCGCTCACCGGTGCCACCGCCCATCAAGAACACCTTCACCGCCGCGGGTGCAGGTAGCGGCGAACCCTTGAGGGTGCGTTCAAACCAGTCCAGGCGCAGCTCAACCAGTCTTTCGCCACCTGCCCGTCGAAGGCCGCTGGCGCACCAAATTGCGCATCGCCACTGTGAGTGATATTGCGATCACCATGCAGCCAGGGGCCCATGATCAACTGATGCTGCGCCGTACTGCCGGCGCAAAACGCCGCGTAGTTGGCGAGTGTCGAACTGACATAGGCGTCGTACCAACTGGACATGAACAGCACCGGGATATCCGGCAGATCGTGGTAATGCCCCTCGGCGTAGATGCCCGGCGCTTGCCAGTACGGGCCGAAGTCGCCCTGGGCCCACTGCTCCAGCAGATAGGCTTCGTACTCCGGCACATGCCGCAGGGGCGATTGCCCGGCGTGCCACGGCATGCGCTTGAACCACTGGTGGATGTCTTCCTGTTCGAGGGCTTCGAGGATCTTCGGATCCGCCAGTGCCGCCGGGCTTTCCTTGGCCTGGCGAAACGCCCAGGTGGCCTGCTTGAGCTCCAGCGCGCCGCCCTGGCGAATCCCGCATTGGTAGGCGTTGGCGAAGCCGCCGCTGTCCAGCACCATGCTGGCGAGGCCCGGCGGATGCAGGCAGGCCATCGCCAGTTGCGTGTGGGCGGCGTAGGACAGGCCCATGCTGCCAATCTTGCCGTTGCACCACGGCTGCTCGACGATCCAGGCCAGGGTGTCGCAACCGTCTTCGCCCTCGGCGGTGTATTTGGTGAACACGCCTTCGGAGGCGTAACGCCCGCGGCAATCCTGGAAGATCGCGACAAAGCCCTGGGCCGTGAACCGCGCGGCCATTTGCTCGCGGGAAATATGCTGGCCGTCGAGCTGGATTTCCGAGCGCGATGGTTTGCTCTTGTCGTACGGGGTGCGTTCGATCACCACCGGAAAAGGGCCTGGACCGTGGGGCAAGTAGATATCGGTGGCCAGGTGGATGCCGTCGCGCATGGCGATCATCTGGTTGTGCAACGTCTGCATGGGAAAAACACTCATGGGTTCAGTACCCGGTGCCTACGGCAATGGCCAACAACACCATCGCCAGCACCGCATAGATCAGAAACAGCGGCAGGATGTAGCGTGCCCACTGGCCCCAGCCGACGTTGGCGGTGGCCAGCAATACCAATAGGCCGCTGGAGGTCGGGGTGATCATGTTGGTCAGGCCGTTGCCCATCAAAAACGCGAACACCGTGGTTTGCGGGCTGACGCCGGAGAGCTGTCCCAGCGGCCCGAAGATCGGCATGGTCACCGCCGCCTGCCCCGAGGTGGACGGGATCAGTACATCCAGGCCCAGCTGTGCGAAGAACATGCCGTAGGCCGAGACCACCGGGCCATGATCGCCCACCAGGTTGGCGAGGTTGTTGACGATGGTGTCGAGCACCTGGCCGGTGCTGAGGATGATTTCCACGGCGGTCGCCAGGCCGATCAACACACCGGCGATCAGCACCTTTTTCATGCCGTCGACAAAGGCGCTGGCGGCGGTGCTGGCACCCAGGCCGGCGATTACGCTGAACGCCACGGTCAGCAGCAGGTAGAACGCCGACAGCTCGTGGTATTTCCACTCCCAGCGGTTCGAGGCGTATACCAGGAAACCAATGCCGGCCCCCAGCACGATCAGGTTCAGCAGGTGGCGCAGGGGCAGCGGTTTGCGTTCGAAGGTGATCTGCGCGCTGGCATCAAACCCGTGCTTGCGGATACTCCACAGTACGAACGCGATGCCCACCAGCAGGAACGTGCAGTAGGCCAGGACGCGCATGCTCAGGCCGCTGAAAATCGGCAGCCCCACCATCGGCTGTGCCACGGACAGCGCCACCGGGTTGGAGATGGAGGCCAGGTAGCCGATCTTCACCGAGATGGTCACGATGGCCAGGCCGATCAGGTTCGACAGCCCCAGGCGGTTGGCCATGGCCACCATCAACGGCACGATCAGGATGAATTCCTTGGCCAGGCCCATGAAGGTGCTGCCGGCGGAAAACACCAGCATCAGGCTGGGCACCAGCACGTAGATATTGCCCCGGGTCAGCCCCAGCAGGCGTTCAAGACCGGCATCAATCACACCGGCCTTGTTCAACACGCCGAACATCCCACCGATGAACAGCACCATGAAAATCAGCGCGGCGCGTTTTTCGATGCCTTGGGGAATGGCCATGAAGCCCTCGACCAACGATACCGGCCGAGCGACCATATCGCTGGCCTTGCGCGGTTCGAGGGAGAACAGTTGGCCCAGGGAGTCGTGCTTTTCCAGCACCTGATAGGAGCCCGGAACCACCAGGCCGTTCTGGCGCTGGAACTTGCCCGAGTTCACCGCGTAGGTGAAGGCGACAGCCAGCAGCACGATGCTCAACAGAATGATGGCCGGGTTGATCTGCTTGCGCTGCGCGGGTTTTTCCACCGGCGTTTCAGTGGGCGAGTGGGTACGGACGATCTGCGGTTCGGTCATGCTGGTTGCCCCGGTGTGCGCTGTTATTGTTGTGTCGGGTGACACTTGTGGAGCGGACACTAGGGCAAAGTTTTAACGGCGACAACGTTATGCGCGGGCTGGGTTGGGCTATGCGTTTTGTGCGGCCAGGCGGTGCTTGAGGTGCTCGGCAAACGCCGTCACCACCTTGGACCTGGGTTCATCCGCGCGAAACGCCAGGCCGAATGCATAGGGCAACGCGGGTCGAAACGGGCGGACCACAATCGGCAAATGCATGAAGTGGCTGGCCAGCAAACCATTGACGATCGACACCCCCAACCCCTCGGCGACAAAGCTGCACGCGGCGCCCACCGAGTGCACTTCCACCCGCACCTGTGGCGTCAGGTTGGCTGCGCGAAACACCTGGTTCAACTCCGCCCGCAGGGCCCGTTGCCGGCCCAGCATTACCAGCGGCACGTCCCGCAAGTGTTGCACTTCGATGCAGGCGTGGCGGGTCAGCGGATGGTCAGCGGGCATCACGCACACGCCTTCGGTTTCCAGCACCGGTTCAATCTCGAAGTCGGGAATCTCGGTAGGCAAGCGCACAAAACCGAGGTCGGCGGAGCGGTCGAGCACGGCCCGTTCGATCATGTCGTAGGAACCGGTCAGCAGCTCGACGACGATGTCTTCCCGGCCCTTGAGAAACTCGGCGACGATCCGCGGCAGCAGCTCCTGGGTCATGCTGGTGGGCACCCCGACCTTGATCAGGCTCTTGCGCGAACGGCCCACGCGCATCTCATCTGCCAGGCGCTGGATACGCTGCATGCCGTCGACCAGGCCGGCCACTTCGGCGAGCAGTTCTTCAGCCTCCGGGGTCGCCATCAAGCGGCCCTTTTTGCGCAGGAACAACGCGAAACCCAATGCCTCTTCCAGCTGGCTCAACAACCGGCTGACCGCGGATTGCGACAGGCCCATGCGGGTCGCCGCACCGATGGTCGAACCGGTGGACATGATCGCCTTGAAGGCTTCGAGCTGCTTGAGATTCACCGTGATTTTCCTGTGGTTTGAGGGCTTTGCGCATAGCCTGATGCGCTTCTCGCATAACGTTGCCGGGCGTTCGAGGAGCCGTTAGTGTCCGCCGCAATGCCGACGCGCCGTCCAGCGTGTCGCAGGCAGCAACTGCCTATAAAAAACCACAATACGGCATTCGGGAGACGGTTATGCGTGAGCTTTTCACGAGGGGAGCAGTGGTGTGCACGGGCTTGCTGGCGAGCCTGTCACCGGCACTGATGGCCCAGGGTTTCTGGGAGGATTCCCACGGCAAATTGACCTTGCGCAATTACTATTTCAACGACGGTTACCGCGACGGCGGCGAGGACCGCAAGGAGTGGGCCCAGGGCTTTTTGCTCAACCTGCAATCGGGTTATACCGAAGGCACCGTGGGTTTCGGCCTGGATGCGCTGGGGCTGTCGGGGATCAGGCTCGACTCCAGCCGCGCCCATGCTGGCACCGGCTTATTGCCCGTGCACGACGCTGGCCGCGCGGCCAGCGAATTCTCAAGCCTGGGCGTGACCGCCAAGATGCGCATCGGCGAAGCCGTGGTGAAAACCGGCACGCTGCTGCCGAAGATTCCAGTGCTGGTGTACAACGATGGCCGGCTGTTGCCACAAACATTCCAGGGCACTCAAGTCGAGTACAGCGGCGTCCGTAACCTGTACGTGCACGCCGGGCATCTGGACAAGTTCAAGCTGCGAAACTCTACCGACAGCGTGGATATATATCCCCAGGGCTACAGCGGCAAAAAGGGCAGCGACTTTGATTTTGCCGGCGCTACCTACGCCTTCACGCCCAAGCTGAGCGGTACCTGGTACTACGGCGAAATGCGTGAATTCTATCGCCAGCAGTTCTTTGGCCTGGTGCATAAACAGCCAGTGGGTGCCGGCAGCTCACCAGCGACTTGCGTTACTTCATCAGCAACGAAGCGGGCGAGGCACGCAATGGCAAGGTCGACAGCGACATGTTCAGCGGGTTGTTCACCTACCGGCTAGGGCCGCAGGCGCTGGGCGTGGGTTATCAGAAAGTCACCGGCGATACCGCGTTGCCCTACGCCAGCGTGTCGACCGTGTATTCCTTCAGCAACGCCGGCGTCGGCAAATTCATCCAGGCCGGTGAGCAAACCTGGATGCTGCGTTATGACTACGACTTTGCCGCCGTGCTGCCGGGCCTGACCTTCATGACCCGTTACTACAAGGGCCAGAACGGTGACTTCAAGGGCCGCGAAGCCCGCGAGTGGGAGTCGGACACCAACCTGCGCTACGTGATCCAGGACAGCACCTTCAAAGGCGTAGGCATCGAGTTGCGCAAGGCCACGTATCGCTCGACCTATGCGAGCGATCGTGACAACTACCGGGTCTACCTCACGTACGACCTGGCGCTGTGGTGACAGGCCCTACTGCTCGACGAAATAGTACGGCTGACGGTTGATCGCCATCTCCTTGACCACCGTCACCGGGACGTTCAGCCGGTCAGTATTGTCCACCAGGGCTACGTTGCCGGGCTTGGCGGCGAGGTAACTCTTGAGTTCCTCCGGCGTTTGCAGAATCGTCAAATAGGCCTGCATGTAGAACACCCCGGCGCCGGCGATTCGCTCGTTGGCCTGATACAGCACCACTTCCTTGCCCTGCGCCTGCATCGCCTGGATCTGGCTGATCACCGGCACAAACGACTGGCGCAAATCGGCCTTGGGCGCGAACCAAAAGGCGGCAATCAGGTAGCAGGCCACCACCACGGTAAAGAAGCCACCCAACAGGCCACGGCGATGTGCATAAACGTGTTCGGCAATGTTGGAAACCTGTCCGCGACTTTTCAGCCAGCCCAGCAGCACGCCGCCATACTCGGCGGCCAGCACTGCTGCGGCGGGCGTCAAGGCCATCAGATAAACCGTGCGCTTGCTGGAGGCAAACGTCAGCAGGGTGAACTGCGCCACCAGCCACACGCTGAAAAACAGCCGGTAGCGGTTGCGCACCAGGCTCTTGCGGAAGTGCCACAGCCCCAGGTACACCAGGATATTCCAGGGCAAAAAGGCTTCGGGCAGTTTGACGATGTAGTAATAGAACGGCTCGTAGTGACCGGCTTCGACAAACGAACCGCTGAAGCGCCCGACGCTGTTGGTCAGCAGCACTTCACGTACCCCCTGCAACCCGTCGCGCTGGTACAGGAAACCCAGCCAGATCATCAGCGGCACTAGCGCCAGCAGCGTGAACAGCCCTGGCTTGACCCAATCGCCGAGCTTGAAGCGTTTATCCATCAGGCTGGTGCTGGCCAGATAGACGAAGATCACCACGCCAGGCATGGCCAGGCCCAGAACCCCTTTGCTCAAGGTGGCGATCACCATCCCGAGGGTGAACAGTAACCAGGTGCCCAGGTTGGAACTGTCACGCTCCGACGCGGGCCGAGCGGCCTGATAGAACGCCAGCAGCGCCATGGTAACCCCGAGGGTGAGCAGCGAATCCTCACCGACGCCGCGCACATTGCTCCAGTAACTGGCCATGGTCGCCAGCATCAGGCCCGCGACAAACGCCAGCGTCTTGGGCCGGCCAAACTTGCGCAGCATTCCGTACAGCAGCATCACGCTGAACAGCCCGGCAAACGCCGACGCCAGGCGCACTGCCCAAGTGGTACCGCCAAACAGGCGAATCGCCCCGGCGTCGAGCCACAGGCTCAGCGGCGGTTTCTCCAGGAAGGGTTCACGGAACAATCGCGGCACCACCCAATCGTTATCCAGGTGCATGGCCATGGCGATCCCGGCCACACGGGCCTCGGTCGAGCCTTGCAACTCGTGATTGCCAAGGGCAAAGAAAAACAACAGCGCAGCGAGCAGGAGCAGCAGAGGAGCGGAACGCGTCATGGATTCTGGCTACCGGGGCAGGGGGCCGTTCGGGGGAACAGTCCGGGCGATCGGTGAGTATACGAGGGCGATTCTTAATAATTCGTGAATGAATGTGAGGTTTTTGTAGGGTCAGGATTGTTTCAGCAGTGGCCATTGGGTTAGCCAGCGTTTGGAGGTGATGCGTTGTTGGTAGATGGCGTGTTTTTCCTGGGTGAAGCGGGGCGTGGGTTTGAGTTGGAGATTGAACAGGTCTTCCAGGCCGAGAGGGGCTGAAACTTCGCATAGGTCTTCTGCGGTTCTTCTGACGGCTACTGCGGTGGCGGTCTCGGGCCAGAAGCGCATGGCATCGCTGGCGTTGCGATAGGGCGCGTCGCCGTTTCGCAGGTGCATGCGCGCCTGGTTTTTAACGGACCAGTCGATGGAAGGTTCTGCTGCATGTAACAGGGCTTCGAGGCGGCGGTCTTCGCTGGGGTTGGTGCAGGTGGCGTCGAACCACAGTACGTCGACGTCACCCGTCAGTGGCGATAGCGCGCGACCGTGCAGGTGATCCCACACGGCGTTACGTACAAAGCCGGCGCCGATCCAGCAGTCGGGGAGGGCGAGGGAGCGGACGATGTCCAGTAGGTGCCAGCGTTGGGCATCGCTGCTGATCAGGGTCTGGAGGGCTTTCTCGCTCAAAGGATAACGGCCTCTTTCACAACGATCCCCAGGTCATTGCTGACTTTCACCACCCTCACTTCATCGCGATAACCGATCCACGTGGGGCGGCAGATTTTAATCGTATTATTCAGCTCAGCATCGAAGACCGTGATTCCGCTGCAGCTTTTACTGCCGCCTGACGAATATTCGTAGTGAGCCGTATAGCTGCTGCGGGTGCCGCCCGAACATAAAATGGCCAACGAAAACAGCTTCACCGAGACCAGCGTGCATAGGATGAACATCCCGGCAAACGCCTTAAGCAGGGTCCATTTTTTTCGATC
>ENA-OOPE01000009-OOPE01000009.1-human-oral-metagenome-genome-assembly--contig:-NODE-9-length-14691-cov-15.870846_pt1 | contig 14691 bp, 17 predicted proteins | sample MGYA00245299_ERZ501140 | MGnify/ENA primary metagenome ERZ501140 (study PRJEB25959, sample SAMN05335011) | human oral metagenome | host: human-associated | place: USA: California | collected 2014-04-08... | reverse complement strand
GAATTAATCCTGCGTTGCTGCCTGCTTTAAGGGTGGCCGGATGAGCGTGGAACGGGTGGCCGGATCACCGTGGAATCAGTGGCCGGATGTTCATGGAATAGGTGGCCGGATGGCCGTGGAATCCGCAGATTGGCTCAGTAATTTCCCCGAAGTGTGGTCGCAGTTAATCTTCATTTTGGCTGGTCAGTACGAACATGCCGGCATTTTGGGAGAGATCGTGGTCAAGGCCGATCAGGCGTCCGTCGCACAGGAGCTCGGTGGAAATCCAGCCCGCGCGCTGTCCGCGCCCAAACAGTCTTTGCAGCGTCAATTAGCAGATGGGTTGCGTCACCTGGTCCGAGATACATTCAAACTGAATCAACCCGATGGACCGTCAGATGGATGGCTGACACAGGATGCTCTTTGGCTGGTTAGCAAGCCTATTGCTGATCAATTGCGAGCCTATTTGCTGACCAAAGGCGTTGAAGGTGTACCCAGTACGAATGCGCCTTTCTTCAACATGCTGCAAGATCAGGGGGTAATCCAAACCAATGCCCAAGACAAGGCAATCTGGAAAGCCACGATAGACAATGGTCGTGGCTGGCGAAACACCTTCACCCTGCTGAAGCTCTCACCGGCACTGATCTGGAATGATCCAAGTGATCGGCCCACAGCTTACGCTGGGACTCTTGAGGTAGAAGCTGGCAACCCGGTAGAAGACTCTGCAGCTGAAAATACCGTCGCCACACCGGCCAAAAAGTTGCCTTCGGAAATTCAATCCAGCCCTGTGCCGGCGCCTTTAGCACCGGCACAGCCATCACCGTTCGAACTACCTCAGCATTCCTCGAGCAGTACAGATGAATTTGACGAGCTACTGGCGCTCCTTGGTAACATCAATGAGCCATCAGAAGACACCAAAAACAAAGCGGTCTCAGCGGCACATACCGCGCCTCCGAAACTGGATGAAATCCAGCCTTCCCAAACCTCCAATCAAGGAGGTGCGCCTTTAGCAATAATCGAAGAAGTCACTCCGATGCCTAGCAATAACACCGAGATCGGTCAGGGATTTGTTGAATGGCTTAAGAAAGGCATCGCATCCCGGACCATCATTATCAACGATACCAAAGCGCTGGTTCATACCGTAGCAGGGACCGCTATGCTGGTAACGCCTGGAATTTTCAAACGCTACGTCCTTGAATTCCCCCATATCGAACAGCAAGCCAAAGTACAGCAAGTCAGCGCCTGGCAGCTGGTTCAACGTAGTTTCGAGAAACAGAAACTTCATCGAAAAACGCATAAGAGTTTGAATATTTGGACCTGTGACGTTGTTGGACCTCGAAAATCCAAGCAGCTCAAGGGGTACTTACTACTAGACCCGCGAACAATCTTCTCTGAGGTCCCTTTCGACAATATCAGCCTGTCCTTGAAGTCAGAAGCAACGGAGCCGCCACAATGACGACGCCCTCGAATCTGACGGAGGAATACATCTTTGCCCATGATCTGCGGCCTGCCAGTGCAAAGATCTATCGCGCCTCGACCAAAGCACTACTCAAGCATTTCCGAACGGCCTCAGTTGAGGAGATCGATCATCGTGCGGTTCTGACATGGCGAAAAAAAGTCCTTGAGAACGGATTATCCAAACGCAGCTGGAACACCTATTCAAATCACCTTCGAACTGTTTGGGGCTACGCCATAGAACACGGCCTGATGACCCATACCACGATCAACCCATTCAAGAAAACCAGCGTTATCCCACCAAAGCGAGCCAGCAAGACAATCAATGGAGACGCCATCCAACGAGCACGCAACTGGCTCATATCCCTTGTAGGCCAAGAACGTTGTACGCATGAACGTAGCCAGATCACACCTGCCTGGTTCTGGCTCAGCGTCTTCGAGATGTTTTATTACACAGGCATACGTCTGAATGCCCTGCTGTGCCTGCGTTACAAAGATATCGACTGGGACAGCCAGATGATCTTGGTCCGCGGTGAAACAGAGAAGACCCATCGGGAGTTTTTCCTCCCCATTATGGAAGGACTCGCTCCACACTTATCCAGGATCTTGGGGGAGGCCGAGAAAATCGGTTTTTCACCAGACGATCAGCTGTTCAACGTCAACAGATTCTCTCGTCACTTCCATGGCAAGGAAATGAACATCGACCAGGTGGAGTCAATGTACGGCAAGCTCACCGATAAGATCGGCGTGCGCATGACCCCTCACCGCTTCAGGCACACATTAGCAACAGACTTGATGAAGCAGCCTGAGCGAAACATTCATCTCACGAAAAGCCTGCTGAATCATTCGAATCTAGCGACAACGATGAATTACATAGAGGCGGACTACGACCATATGCGTGCTGTTCTACATGAGCGGAGTCGGGCTCAGGGCGCTCTGAGCCGAGTGACACGGGTTGATCCAAGTGGCAAACCCTCTGCCCCCTTACCCGCCAAAATAGGTGTGCATTCACAGGAAACCGCTCAACCAGAGCCCAAGAAGCTGCCAGCTCCACAACAATCTAGCAGCACAGAGGTCAGTATTGATCGGCGGACCAAGTCGACTGGCCGAAGCGCGCTACAGAAGGCTCTCGAGCTCGCATCTGCGCAACTGCATCGCGAGTCAATGACATGCTCTATGGACCCACCAGTAGATCAAGTAGAGCAGAGTCTACTATTGACGCTAATGGCGAGCGGGCTTGGTGTCGGCACATTCAGGAAACGCACCTCAACTGAGCATTCAATGCGAAGCTCATCATTTTCCAGAGCATCGCCCTAGTACGCTCATAATCAAAGCGCACTGGCTATAGGGAATTCTGGTTGGCCAGAGGCTTTCGCATGCCCGGAATAAAGAACCAGGTCGAAATCCGGATTTTTTCCAGACGAACGGTACGACTTTGCTCAAGGCACAAAAAAGGCGTCATAAAGACGCCTTTTTCATTAAATATGGTCGGGGTAGGGGGATTCGAACTCCCGACATCCTGCTCCCAAAGCAGGCGCGCTACCGGACTGCGCTATACCCCGGAATGCGCATCGCAAAGCCTATGCACATTGACATCATGACGAACCGAAACTACTGTTCGCCTCAGACGGCTGCATGTCTACGGCGATATCTAAGTGCTGTAACACTTTCCAAAACCGTAAAACCGCCTCTATCAGAGCTAGAACCTCTGATTCTAAGATTTGATTCCAGCGTCAACTGGTCTCAAAAATGGTGGGTCGTGTGGGATTCGAACCTACGACCAATTGGTTAAAAGACAATTGGTTCTCTGGTTCTGAGCTAGGGTGAAGAGCCCGAAATATCCGCTCTTTTTTAATGCAGTCTCTAATGAATCCACATTAGAGGCTACAAACCATGATCATTACTGCGGTCGTTTCGACCAAAGGCGGCGTTGGAAAAACTACAGTCGAAGCCAATCTTGGCGCTTTTTGCGCTGATGCAGGCCTACGAACCCTGCTGATCGACCTAGACCCTGCTCAACCTTCTCTCTCATCTTACTACCAATTGGTCGAGGAAGCTCAGGGCGGCATCTATGACCTGCTCGCGTTCAATATCACCGAGTCAGCACGCATCATATCCAGCACAGCCATCCCAAATCTGTCGCTGGTCATCTCAAATGACATAAACAACCAATTGAACGGCTTGCTTTTGCAAGCTCCCGACGGCCGGTTGCGCCTGGCCAACCTAATGCCGGCGTTCGAAGAACACTTCGACTTGGTACTCATCGACACTCAAGGCGCCAGATCGGCCATGTTGGAGATGGTAGTCCTAGCCTCTGACCTCGTCATATCCCCTCTTCTCCCCAACATGCTCGCTGCACGTGAATTCAGCCGTGGAACCATGCAAATGTTGGATGGGCTCCGCGCCTACGGACGCTTGGGCATGAAAATCCCTCCCGTACGGATCGTCATAAACAACCTCGATCACACCGCCGATGCGCAAATGATCGAGCAATCCGTACGAGAAATATTTCAGGACAATGAAGAAATCAATGTCCTGGACTGCATCATTCCGGCAGCCGTGGTGTTTCGTAGCGCCGCGTCCCAGGGCGTACCGGCTCATCGCCTGGAATACCGACAGCCATCCAACCGTAAATCCCCTGCTGCCCTTGTCATTCTCCGCCAGTTGGCCATCGAGCTCTTCCCTGAATGGAGTGATCGTTTCGAAGGCTTGACCGAGAGCGTGGTCGAGTCACTTGTTAAGGAGGGCCGCTGACATGGCCAAGCCCTCCCTCACAGTTGCCCACGGTATAACGCCTGAGGTAATGCAAAAACTGAATCAGTTCTACAATTCAAAGGACCTACGCGGCGTTCAGACCAAACTCACTAACACAGCACGCGAAATCCGCAAACTTAGCGACGGTCGCTGGAAAATGGGCTCCGGTGTATTAGGTGGCCTCAGCGAACATCTGACCCCAGAGCAGTGCCAGCTCCTGCAGGATGCAGCCCATCTCATCGACTCGGTGAATACTCATGTCGAACACGCAAAAGAAAAGCGCGTTCGGTCGGAAAAAGAGTCGAAACGTCGCCAGGAAGCACGCCTTGCTCGGGCCAAACAGCTTGTAGCCAGTACTTACCCCCTCCCCAACGAGTCCAACGAGCAGCAACTGGACGTTATCAAAACTGCGCTCATCCTCAATCGCGCAAGGCAATACCACACCGTGCGTAACGCAACTGAATTCAATCTCTACGTCCGAAATGAGCTCAAAGAACCCGCTCGTCTATATGGGCGGACACCCACGCAATACCGCATAAATAACCTGACCTCGATCCGGTATGACGTCATCAGCGAGATAACAGACCATCTTGCCTATGACGACGGATCAACGGTGGAGGATCGACTCCACGCAATTCAGGAAAAAGTCGCTGATGCCCTCGCCCAGATTGCATTGACCTCGGATGAGCGCGAGACCCTACGTCTTTGGTCGCAAGCCCTTGCTCCAGTAGAGCCGAAGGAGGGCAACCAATGATGGATAAGCAAAGAGTCTTGGAGAAGGTCGCCAAATGCTTTGCATTGGCCAACTCCAATGGTGCATCACCGAATGAGGTTGAAACGGCGCTGCGTCAGGCCCGAAACCTGATGAAGCAGTACAACCTCGAAGCCATCGAGATCGCTGCTCTTACCGTCAATGAAGCGAGCGTGGCCACCCGTACCCGGCGCGCACCTCAAGATTGGCTTCATCTGCTCGCCCAGACTTGCGCGCGAGCGTTCGATTGCCAGCACCTCGCCTACTACAACCCGTTACAGGGTTGGTCCTTCAAGTTCCTGGGCAAAGGTATTTCGCCAGAGCTCGCAGCACACGCGTATTCCGCACTGCTTCACCAATTGGTCGCAGCACGTCGTGAGCATGTAGCGCGGCAAAAGCGATGCCAGCTAAAGACCAAGCGCCGTCGCGGCGTTCTGTTCGCCGAGGGCTGGATCAACGCCGTAAGCTACAAGGTGACCGAATTCGCAGGTTCCATGGACAGTGAAACCAGTAAGGCTATCGGCGCTTACGTGGAACACCATCACCCTACGATCAAAACCTTCGATATCCAGTCCCTCGACGCCAAAGGACACGATACCGGATCTCTGACCGCAGGCTGGAATCAAGGACAGAATGTTCGGCTCCATCGTGGAGTTGGAAAAACAGGCCAAACCGCTCTCGTTTCGGGAGGTGGCCAATGACACTTCAATGTTTATCCCCTCTGGCATTAGCTTTTTTGGAGCAGGCCCGCGCCAAGCTGTGCAGCACCTCAGTAGCCCAACGTCACGTATGGACTACGGCCGAGGAAGGCACACTACTTGACCGCTATGCCAACGAGAGGACTGAAGACCTAGCCGCCGAAATGGGTCTGTCGGTTCACCAAGTCCATGCTAAGGCCTGCCGGCTGGGTCTGAACAAAAGCGAAGAGTTTCTCCTCAGCACGCAATCCGGACGACTGGATGGGACGCTGGGCGCCCAGTACCGCTTCTGCAAAGGCTCAACGCCCTGGAACAAAGGCCTCAAAGGACTCCCTGCCCGCGGTCGCGCAGTGGAGACGCAGTTCAAGAAAGGCAATAAGCCCGGGAACTGGCTCCCTATCGGTAGTACTCGCATAACCCCTGATGGATACCAACAGCGAAAAATTACCGATACCGGTTATCCACCTGTTGATTGGCAAGGCGTGCACATCCTGTTGTGGGAAGAGCACCACGGCCCAGTTCCTATCAACCTATGCGTGTGCTTCAAAGACGGTAACAAATCCCACATCTCCCTGGGCAACCTGGAACTGCTCACGCGAGCAGAGCGCATGCGACGTAACACCATCCATCGCTATCCAGAAGAGTTGAAGTCTGCAATCCGCGCCATCGGAAAGCTCAAGCGCACCATTCGGGAGGCTGAACATGAAAAACAAGATTGAGGATCTACGCAACCACCTGTTCGTCACCATTGAAAGCCTGCTCGATGCAGACAAGCCAATGGAAATCGAGCGCGCCAAAGCCGTGGCTGAAGTTGCCCAAGTGATGATCAATTCGGCCAAGGTCGAAGTGGACATGGTCAAAGCTCTGGGTGCCAACAATGGCAGCGGCTTTCTGCAGATTGGTCAGGGGCCAGTGAAATGAACCACCTAGACCTATCACCGCCCTACTCTATCGAGGCAGAACAAGGCGTCTTGGGCGGACTTCTGCTCGACAATAACGCCTGGGATCTGGTCGCGGACAAATTGGAGGTTGCGGACTTTTTTCGCCACGATCATCGGCTGCTTTTTCAGACAATAGCCGGCCTGGCTGACAAGTCCGTTCCGTTCGATATCGTGACCGTACACAACGCACTGGAGGATCCCGACGAAGCGGGTGGCCTCGCCTATCTAGGCGAGTTAGCCAAAAACACCCCGTCAGTGGCCAACATAGAGCACTACGCATTTATCGTACGTAACCGCTCTCAACTCAGACAGCTAATGTCCCTTGGCTATCAATGCTCCCGCGAAGCCACGGACCCGCTGGCCAACGCAACAGATGTTCAGGAGTCGATTGAACAGCAACTGTTCGCTCTGGGTGAGGGTAAGAGCGCATCGGAATTCGTCAACATCAACCAGTGCCTGACAACGGTCGTTGAACAAATCGACGAGCATTTTAATGGCAATGTCACCGTGACCGGTGTTCCCTCAGGTCTGGAGGATCTGGACGACATGACTGCCGGATTCCAAGAGGCAGACCTGATCATCCTCGGCGCTCGCCCTTCGATGGGTAAGACAGCCCTAGCCTTGAATTTCGTGGACACAGCTCTACAGACAAAGATTGACCGGACAGTCCAGATTTTTAGTCTGGAAATGCCGGCCAAAGCGCTGCTCTATCGATTGATGGCCATCCTTGGCCATATCGATCTTGGGAAGCTGTTGAAGGGCAAGCTCGATGACGAAGACTGGCCGAAACTGACCGCAGCTGTTTCGCGTATCGACAGCTATGGTGAACGACTGGTCATTGACGACTCATCGGGTCTTACACCGGCTGCGATCAGGGCCAAATCCCGCCGCGCGGCTCGCCGTTTCGGCCACCCGAGCTTGATCCTGATTGATTACCTGCAGCTCATGCGCTGCCCGGGTCAGGAAAACAGAGCCAACGAAATCAGCGCGATCTCTCGGGCCCTTAAAGCCCTTGCCAAGGAAATGAACTGCCCAGTGGTTGCGCTATCGCAGCTCAACCGTTCCCTGGAGCAACGTCCGAACAAGCGCCCGATCAACTCCGACTTGCGGGAATCCGGAGCGATCGAACAGGACGCTGACCTGATCATGTTCGTCTACCGGGACGAGGTGTATCACCAACAGACCGAACACAAGGGGGTCGCCGAGATCATCATCGGCAAGGCTCGCAATGGCCCCACTGGGACCGTTCGAACCGCGTTCATAGCAAATCAGACCCGTTTTGCCAACCTGGCGCCTAGTGCCTGGCAAGGAGGCCAGCCATGAGCACCCTAGCCCCTATCACTCATTGGTGCCGTAACTGTGATGCTCACCACCCAGCCCACCGAGTGCGCAGCTTCATACCCGTTTCAACAGTCCCAGAAGGGAAGCAAGAGTTCCTAGTTTGCCCGAACTGCTCAAGTTATGAGATCGAGCCACTGCAAGAGGTGAGTCATGCAGACTGACCATGGTTCCTTTCAAACAGTGCCCGCAGATGCTGAGTTCGATATGTCAGCTATCGCGCATGCCTTTCGGGCTGGGGTGAACGCTACCGAGCTCGATGCTCTCGCCCAAGTCATCAACCGATTGGCTCGTGACGGTAGCACGGTAGCTCCCGCCAGCCTGGAAGCAGATCTGAAAGGCATACGCGAACTCGGCTACATCGCGCTGTCGTCACCGATCAACGAAAAACTCACTGTCACGCTGCTGTGCCCCGGCGCACTGCTGTCCAGTTACTTCTGGTCAGTGTGGATACCCCGTCATTTGCTGGATCGCTCGTTGAAAGCAACTGTTCGGCCCCTGCTCAATCCGAGTACCAGAACCCAGCACTGCACAGTGGTGTTTCGTATCCCCAGCGGACGAGAAATAGCACGTCAGTTCCTGACCGACATCAGCGCAAAATTTCCTGGCTTAGAGCCGGAAATCATTGCCATCAAGATGGGCAACGCTCTGGGAGGTGAAAAGTGAGTGCTGATCACGACTGGTTTAACTGCTCCGTGGGCCAAGACTTTCTTTCCATACGTATGACGCGCGCGCTGGCCAGCGTGATAGCTGAACGCAGAAGGCAAATCGATCAGGAAGGTTACACACCACAACACGATGACCTTCACGTACAGGGCGAAATCGCTCAAGCCGCAGTCGACTTTCTCTCTGCGGAACAGATCCTTGCCGCCGAGAGCAGTTGGGCGCAGCACAAAGCTCAACATCCCCGTCGCCGGCAGTTGGTCATTGGGACGGCGCTGGCCCTTGCTGAAATCGAGCGACTTGATCGGCTTTCCCCGGTAATGAAACTGGAAGATCGTGCTGCCTCGACACCCGCTATCGGTGGCAAACATCCAGAGCCAATGCAAAACCTGGCGCGGGCAGAGCCGCACATGCTGCGCGCTTCACATGATCAAGAACTCTGCCGGCGCGTGGCACTGGAACGACAACTCGCTGCGCTTATTCAAAAAATCACTCAGGCCGTGATAACCGGAGCTTTACCTACAGATCTTGCTGAACTCGAAACATGGCTACTTCAGAAGGAGACTTCTGATGCCTGACTTTCTACGAGGTGCCCATGAACGGCTTCGGCAACTGTCCGCTTTTGCTCAGTCCGAGGGCTGGACAGTTACGCGAACGGCCGGTGGCCACATCAAGTTCAGCAAACAAGGCTGCGCCCCGATATTCACATCCTGCACAGCCAGTGATTACCGCGCTGAACGCAACGCAATCGCCCGACTGCGTCGCGCGATTTCGCTCAACAATCCACCCCTACAGGAAACACTCTGATGCCTATCCGTCATGCGATTGTTCATCTGATTGACAAAAAACCCGATGGCACACCTGCGGTGTTGCATGCTCGCGAACACGAGCTGGCCGAATCGCAGGCCATCGAAAACATGCTGTCCGACTTCAACGAAACCTACAACGCCAAGCAGGGCAAGGCTTGGGGGTTCTTCCATGCCGAGTCCGGCGCACACCCGTTCAGCGGCTGGTTGAAGGAGTATTTCGACGGTCGCCAGGATTTCACTAGCTTCAGCCGCGTGGCCATAGAGCATTTGCAGACGCTGATGGAGGAGTCGAACCTCTCCACCGGTGGCCATGTGCTGTTCGCACACTATCAACAAGGAATGACCGATTACCTAGCAATTGCCCTGCTGCACCACAGTGAAGGCGTATTGGTGACCGATGATCTAGACGTTACACCTTCGCGTCACTTGGATCTGAGCCAACTGCACCTGGCGGCACGTATCAATGTTTCCGGATGGCTCAACAACAAACACTCAAAGCAGTACATCTCCTTTATCCAAGGTAAGAGCGGCAAGAAAGCCTCGGAGTACTTCCGCGATTTTATCGGCTGCCAGGAAGGGATCGATGCGCCGGGGGAAACCCGAACCCTGCTCAAGGCCTTCAGCGACTTCGTAGAAAGCGAAGACCTTCCTGAAGAATCTGCCCGCGAGAAAACCAAAACCCTGGTGGACTACGCCAGCAGCCAGACCAAGCTCGGCGAGCCTATAGGTCTGGAAGAGCTGTCAGAGTTGATCGATGAGGATCGTCCCAAAGCGTTCTACGACCATATACGCAACAAAGACTACGGCCTGTCACCGGAGATCCCGGCCGACAAACGCACCCTCAATCAATTTCGCCGCTTCACCGGCCGTGCCGAAGGTTTGTCCATAAGTTTTGAGGCGCACTTGCTGGGGGACCGTATCGAGTACGACGAGGCGTCCAGCACATTAACCATCAAGGGCCTGCCCACTCAACTCAGTGATCAGCTGAAACGTCGCTGACCACAAACCTCTAGACCCAGCTATTGGAGATAACCCTATGAGTAATGAAACCAAGCGTCAGCCTGAAGAGAAGTTCGTTGTCCGTCTTCCCGATGGAATGCGCGAGCGGATTGCGCTGAAGGCACGTGAAAACACCCGGTCGATGAACTCGGAAATCGTTCACCGCCTGGAAGCAACCTCAGGGCTTGAGGCTGCTTTGGATCGTGCGCACAAAATTATTGACCAACTTTTGGCTGCAGCTCCGGCCAATGAGCAACCTGGGGCAAGAGTATGAAACCGTCATTGGCCCAGACCATGAAAGAAAAGCTGCAGCTTCCTGGATTTGAATCCAAGTCGCCAGCAGCCACTCGCTTGAGCGACCCCATCGTCGACACACCGATGTTGCTGACATTGGACGAGACGCTGCCATATGACGAAAACCCACGTACCACGCGCAACCCAAAATATGACGACATTAAAGAGTCGATCCGTCAGCGTGGCCTTGATACGCCGCCGCCCGTTACTCGTAAGCCTGGTGAGGACAAATACCGCATCAGGAACGGCGGCAACACACGCCTGGCAATTCTCAATGAGCTGTACCGTGAGACCGGGGACGAGAAGTTCTTCAAGTTTCACTGCCTATTTCGCCCTTGGGACGTCGTTCGGGGCGAGATAATCTCACTCACAGGGCACTTGGCCGAAAACGACCTGCAGGGGCAATTACTGTTCATCGAGCGGGCAATCGGTGTCGATAAGGCTAGAGCGCTGTATGAGGAAGAGACCGGGGAGTCAATTTCACAACGTGAACTGGTACGTCGATTGGGGAATGACGGCTACCCAGTCTCCCAATCACACATCAGTAAAATGAATGAAACAATTCGGCATCTATTACCTGTGATTCCAAGCCTTCTTTATTCCGGACTTGGGGTGGACCGGGTTACGAAAATACTCGCGTTGCGAAAAACTGCCCTGCAGTGCTGGGAGCGTAATTACCATGTGCAAGAAAAAGAGCCTCATCTAGAGTTCGAGACGGTCTTTCAAGATGTCCTGTCCCAGTTTGAGGGCGATGCAGAAGAGTTTCTGTTCCAGCGTTTTCAGGATGAACTGATCGCTCTGCTGCAAAAACCGCTAAGTCTTGGTTACGAAAAAATCCTGCTGGAAATCACCCAGAACCAGGACCAACTGCGTAGATCCACGCCGATACTTGAGCTCCCACAACCCGTCATACCGTTGGGAGGGTTGCAACAGCAGGGAATTGGCTCAACAGCTAGCAATGCTGGACCCACTCAAAGCCCTGCACCGCAACAGCCTTCCTCACCGCGCGTCGGCGCCACTCCCGTGGGCTCCACTCAACAAAAAACCGAACATCCAAACCAACAGCAATTATCCCCTCCTCCATTGGAGCAGATGAGTCCGGAGGAGCAAAAGAGCCGGGTGGATGGGCACGTTGCGAGCCCAGTGACAACATCTGCAAGGGTCGACAAGATGAAGCGCGAAGTCGCGGCGCTTGATGGGGAAATACTGCCTGACTTTGCAGCCAATGCTTTGGTCGCCATTCCGGTCCAAGCTGGCGGATTGAATCCGATTTCAGACCTCTGGTACATCGAACGCGAGATCGACAATCCAGTCACCCTGCGTCAGCACATTGCTCAATTGGCACGCGAAGTGGCAAGCACGGTGAATGCACCAGGCGAACTCCTGGATGTCGACGGCGGTGTGGGTTTCAGCTATCGCCACCCGAGTGAAGACGTTGAAGTAACTGCCACAGCTCAACATACCTTGACTCTGCTCCAGTCACTGAGCGGATCAATGGCCATCGCCTTGAAGATGATTCAGCAACAGCCCGAACTGCAGGTGGAAGAGGTCGGCGCACTTGCCGACTTCGAATTTGCAGCGGGGCTTGGGCAGATCCTATTGGGTCAACCCTACGCCAAGGATCAATCCCCAGAAAACGAGAACCGTCTGAGCGATGGCGCCCTGGTGAAGCTCTTTCGAATGATTCGTCTCTCACGGCGTTTGATCGACTTGGAAATCAAGTCTATGGCTAACAACAGTCCGAATACAGCTACCTAATCCGGGCAATGGCAGGAGGGAGTCGCATGTCCAAAACACCTATCAATGAAGCCATTCTGTCTCAGGTGCTTCATCACATGCGCAACGGCCAACTCCGGCGCTGCATAGAGATGGGACTGGAACCTGAAATATTGGCCCAACTTCAACAGCCCTCGGTGCTGAGCCTACTGCTCAATACCCCCGTCTCCTGGTGCAGCGTCACTATTGACGGAGATATTGTGAAAAAGCTACTGACCGGGGCGCAACGCTCTGACGAAGAAGTGCGCATGATTGAGCGCGCGCTACGACTGGGCGCCACCACCCAGATGCTGCAACAGTTCTTCGGATTGTCCCCCCAAGACGTCGCGCTACAACGCCTGGTGATAGGGGTAACGGCACGCCGTGGTCGATGGAGAGAGTTCAGTGAAGAAATGGACGCCCAACTTTGGTATCGGTGGACGCACCTGATGAAAGAGCATCAGGTTGAGCTGGAAGACAGTCTTGCACTGCTGGACGTCGCCATGCTGGTGGCAGAAGAACTCAATATTCCTCAAGACACTGGTACCAGTGAAAGCACTGAAAGCCTCAGCTTGGCCATCATCTGGCACCGCGTTCAGTCTTGGATAAAGGAAGGCCTATACCCGCCTTCACATCAGAATGCGAGCTTTACAAGGAGTTTGAAGCTGGTGTCGCCGACCAATCAGCGACGGGCTCAACCTGTAGCAACTTCGGTGGAAGGTGACAGCGACCTATGAAGTTGTCTCGGTTTCCATTCTCGACACTTCTAGACTCGGCCTCAGGACATCTTGAGGCTCATTTGCGTCAGAAAAAAGAGTCAGCTCCCCCTGGGATCGAGGGCTCATCGCCCTACTCCGGCATTATTTTCAGTGGCAACCCACATGAGACGGTTCCTCGTCGATTGCTTCTTGATGACCGGCTGTCTCCGCTTGAACGAAACACTTGGCAGGTATTTCGCCTACTGATCAACGACGACGGCCTGACGGCGTTCCCCACCTATGAGCAACTACGGCCATACCTGGGTATGCAACCCGGCAGACTGGCGTCACGTGAAACCATTTCAAAAGCCTTGGTCACCCTTCGCCTGACACGATGGCTTAGCCTCGGCCGTCGGGTACGTAATGACCTCAGTGGTCAAGTGCAAGGCAACGTCTACCTGCTTCACGACGAACCCGTCACACCTGGCGAGGCGCTGGAGTTTGACAAGGATTATTTACAGCTACTCGCTCAATCCATGGATCACCCAACCAAGGTGATCCGGGAAGTCGCTGAAATCGCCTGGAAGGAGTTCGCAGCAGATCCGGAGGTTGGCCAGCGCCTACCAAGCCGCGTAGACATTATCGAGGCTCGCCTGAATAGTCAGTCATGGGTCAAAGCTACTGCTCCAAAAGCGCTGACAGCACCTGAGTTCGGTATCCGAACTCAGCAGAGCATACCTGGCTCGCCCCTGAGTTCGGATGCCGAACTCAGTGAAAACGACGGCAAGCGAATCGCTTATGAGCTGAGTTCGGATTCCGAACTCAGCCGTAAATCGCCGAGTTCGGACTCAGTTCGGCATCCGAACTCATATAGTACGTATACAGATACACACAAAGATGTTTGTAAAAGCTCTGTACATGTACCGCTCACTCCAAACGAAACGGCGGCAGACTTTCTTGATGCACTGCATCGGCTCCCCGTTGAACAGAAACAGAGTGCCGTCCTGGCACTGCAGAAGGTTCCGGCAGAACTTAAACCAGCGCTCATCAAGCAATGGGTACACCGATGTGATTCGGGTGGCATCCGAAACCCCTTGGGGTATCTGATGACGCTTGTCGCCATGGCGGTTAGGGGCGACTTCAACAGCAACTGGAGTCCTGATGACAAGGTAGCCCCAAACCCGGGCTACAAGAACTTTGCAAGTCCTCCGGCAGACTTGAGGCCCGAGAAGAATGACCAACCGCCAAAAGCGATGGTGCTTCCACGCAATCCGAAGTCGATACAAACCGCTAATCAGACACTGAGCGAGATGCTGCATCTGTTGAAACCCCACCGAAGTGCACATCCATGACTTCTGGCGAAAATGTCAGTCAGCCAGGTTATGCGGGCCGCATCACTTGGCCAGGATCCGATATCGGCGTCGACGACAAACTGGGTGATTCGGCCCGAATCACCCCACCAGGATCAAATATCGGCAGCGACGGCAAACTGAGTGATCGGCGAATCACTCAACCGAGTTCCGATACCAGCGGCGACGACAAACTGGGTGATTCATC
>ENA-OOPE01000007-OOPE01000007.1-human-oral-metagenome-genome-assembly--contig:-NODE-7-length-16103-cov-7.605408_pt1 | contig 16103 bp, 28 predicted proteins | sample MGYA00245299_ERZ501140 | MGnify/ENA primary metagenome ERZ501140 (study PRJEB25959, sample SAMN05335011) | human oral metagenome | host: human-associated | place: USA: California | collected 2014-04-08... | reverse complement strand
CAGATAAAACCGCCGGCATCGATCACGCGAACGACGCCGGCGGCTACTTCATCCACCGCGAGTACCCGATCATCAAACCGGTCACCGCTATCAAAATGGGATACGCCCGATGAGCAACGACGTCTCCTTCAAGCGGGCGGAATACACGGCAGTGCTGGACCGCTGGGCGACCGTTCGCGACGTCTGCGCGGGCCAGCACCGGGTAGTCGATCGGCTGCCGTACATCAACGCGCACGACAAGTCGCCGGAGAACGAAGATCGGAACCGGGCTTACCGCGAGCGGGCGGTGTTCAAGAACGCCACCGGACACACCCGTAACGGGCTGCTGGGTCTGGCCTTCCATAAAGACCCGACACTCACGGTGCCAAAGAAGCTGGAATACCTGCAAGACAACGCCAACGGCTCCGGAGTGAGCATTTACCAGCACTCCCAAGGCACGCTGGAGAAGGTGCTTGAAGCTGGGCGCCACGGTCTGTACGTCGACTATCACCAGGACGACGGCATCGGCGTCACTCGGTGATCCTGTCCTACTGCGCGGAAGACATCATCAATTGGCGCACGGGCATGGTTAACGGCCACAGCGTGCTGACGCTGGTGGTGCTGCGCGAGTCTCCGGAGATTCCTGACGGCTTCGGCTACAAGACAGCTGAGCAGTACCGGGAACTGGCGCTTGAGGATGACGGCTTTGTGTGCCGGGTCTGGCGCCGATCCGGTCCGAAAGGCGGCGGGCCGCTGGCGGTCATCGAAGAGTTCAGGCCGGAAGGCGTCACCGGGCGTCTCAAGGAGATCCCGTTCACCTTCGTCGGCGCGCAGAACAACGACCCAAGCATCGACGAGTCGCCGCTGTACGACATCGCCATGATCAACCTGGGCCATTACCGGAACAGTGCCGATTACGAAGACAGCGTCTTCTGGTGTGGCCAGGCCCAGCCATGGATCAGTGGTTTGGATGAGCAGTGGGTGAAGCTACTCGAGGCGAAGGGTGTTTATGTCGGTTCGCGCGCGCCGATGCTCCTCCCAGCGGGCGGCGCCTTCGGTTACGCGCAGCCGGCACCGAACACGCTGGTCAAGGAGCCATGGCCGATAAGAACCAGATGATGATCGAGTTGGCGCCCGGATGGTGGTGGCGTCACTGGCCGCCAAGACCGCTACGGAGTCCCGCGGCGATCAATCGGCATCTACCTCTGTGCTGGCTGGCTGCGTGGCAAACGTCAGCGAGGCTTATACGAGGGCAATCATGTGGTGCTGCGCCTACATGGGCATCGCTGACAAGAAGGTCGCCTACCAGGTGAATCAGGAGTTCGTCGAACTCACGGCTGATCCGCAGATGATCACGGCCTTGGTTGGCTTGTGGCAGCAAGGCGGCTTCGCGAAGGCAGACCTTCGGGCCTACCTGCGCAAGCTGGGCCTGATTGCACCAGAGCGTACAGACCCGCAGATCGACGGCGAGTTGGAAGAGCAGGGTGACGGACTGGGCCTAGACGACGAGGACAAACCAAATGGCGGTAAATCCGGCAGTACTTGATGCCACGATCCGGCACGCGGTCTTCCTCGAAAAGCTGAAGGCAGGGGAGGTCGGCAAGTTTGCTCCTTTCCTTAAGGAGATTGACCGGTCTATACGGGATCGGCTTACCCAGTCGGATCTGACCGAATACAACACGAAGCGCCTGGAAGCGTTGCTGAAGGAGGTCGACAGCCTGCTGCTGGGCATCTTCGACCGCTACAGTGCGCAACTGAACCTCGACCTGGTGGATATCGCCAACTACGAGGCTGAGTTCGAGGCGACCAGCATTGCCAGGTCGACGCCGGTTGGTGTGTCGCTGGATGTGGTCGCGCCGACGGCCGCTGCAATTCGCACCGCAGTGCTGACGAATCCGCTCAGTGTGCGAGCACCGGCGGCGGGAAGCTGCTGAAGGCCTTCATCAAGGGGTGGACCGGTGCGGAGCGTGAACGGGTTACCGGCACCATCCGGCAGGGCTTTTTCGAGGGGCAGACGAACTTTCAGATCATTCGCAACATTCGCGGCACCAAGGCTGCCGGCTACAAGGATGGAATTTTCGCTGCCACCAACCGCAATGCCAGCACCGTCGTGCACACCGCGATTCAGCATGTGTCGTCCCAGGCGCGCATGGAGGTGGCCAAGGCCAACACGGATATCGTGGAAGAGATCCAGATGGTGGCCACGCTGGACAGCAAGACCAGCCAGCAATGCCGCTCAATGGACAAGCGTAAGTTTCCAGTGGACTCCGGGCCAAGGCCTCCGTTCCACCCGAACTGCCGTACGACGTTCGTTTTGCTCACCAAACTCAGCGCCATGTTCGCCAAAGGCGCTACCCGGGCTTCAGTGGGTGCTGACGGCGGGCAGCAGGTGAGTGCTGAACTCGATTACTACCACTGGCTCCAGCAACAGCCGGCCTCGTTCCAGGACGTCGCCATCGGGCCTGTCCGAGCCAAACTGTTCCGGGAGGGCGGGCTGACCGTCGAGCGCTTCGCCGAGCTGCAGCTTGATCGCGACTTTGCGCCGCTGACTCTGGTGCAGATGAAAAACTTGGAACCGCTGGCTTTTGAGCGGGCCGGATTGCTATAACGCCTTCATTCAAATGGAGGTGACATGAAATATCTCATCGTAGTCGGAGTGGTTGCTCTATGTGCTGTAAGTGGGCTGCTGGGTTTAACTGCTGGCATCAATTTGAATCCCGACTCGATTGTAAAATTTGTTCCTAACTGGGGCAGCCTGGGCGATTGGGTATCGGGGGCTGGTGCGCTTCTAGCGGTGATAACCAGCTTGGCATTGGTACGCAGATCCGAGGCTTCACAGGCAGAGCGGGAAAGGGAGCGGTTCGTAGTCGACCAATTTGTACAGCACCGCAGGTTTTCGATCAGAGTTGTCTCGATGAGCTCAGTCCCCAGCGTCGTGAGGTCCATTTTGCTGGAGGCGCCCTCTGGAGTAGCGTCAGATCTAATGAGGTATCTACCAGAATCTCTAAAGGTCCGGTTACCAAAACGCTTGGAGTCCCGGTCGGAAATTCACTTAGCTTGGCTTGACGAGCGACTGCCAGATTTTTTGCGCGAAATCCAAATACTTCAGGTCAGCTCCCTGGATGAGGTGTCGATTTCCGTAAGAACATCATTAGCTGTCTACCGTTTTCCACTGAGCAGTGAGCTTGCTAACGTATTACTCGTGGCTTCTGCCGAACTGGGAATTCCTCTGCTGTTGCCTGAGCACAATTGTGAAGATGATCTAACTGACGAATTCGATTAGGGAAAATAGTCTTCGCGTGATACCAAAAATACAAGCCTCGCCAAGTGCGAGTTTTTTTATGCCTGCGAAGCGGGCGAACAAACCCAAGGGGTGCATCAACGTGGCAGAAGAAAACGAAATCGACCTGGAAAATCCGGCAATCAAGGCCGCTATCGCGACTGCCGTTGAAGCATCCGTTTCTGGTTTGAAAACCAAGAACTCGGAGCTGCTGGGCAAGCTGAAGGAAACATCCGGCAAGCTGACCCAGTTTGAAACACAGTTTGAAGGCATCGACATCGACGCTGTTAAAGGCCTGCTCAGTCGAGCGGGCCAAGACGAAGAAACCAAGCTGCTGACTGAGGGCAAGGTGGACGAGGTCTTCAACCGCCGCACCGAGCGCCTGCGTGGCGACTACGACAAGCAGTTGAAGACGATCAGCGAGCGCGCCGAGAAGGCTGAATCCTTCGCTGCCAAGTTCCAGGGCAAAGTCCTGGGCGATTCGGTACGCGGCGCAGCACTGAAGGCCGGCGCTCTGCCGGAAGCAACAGATGACATCATCCTGCGCGCCAAAGGCGTGTTTACCCTTAACGAAGATGGCGATGCAGTCGCCGTTGATGAATCCGGCCAGGTCATCCTCGGTAAAGACGGCAAGACCCCTCTGACTCCGCTCGAATGGGCGGAATCTCTGCGCGAAAGCGCACCTCATCTGTGGCCAAGGGCTTCAGGGACATTTGCCCCGGGCGGGGGTGGCGGCAAGGCTGCATTCAAGCGCTCCGAAATGACCTCCGAGCAGAAGCGCGATTTTCAGCGCAAGCACGGCCAAACCGCATATCTCGCACTGCCCAAGTAAGGGGATTGACCCATGGCTACAACCGTTAACAGCGACCTGATCATTTACAACGATGAGGCGCAAACCGCATACCTGGAGCGTGTCCAGGACAACCTGGATGTGTTCAACGCATCGTCCAACGGCGCGATGGTCCTGGACAACGAGCTGATTGAAGGTGACTTCCGCAAGCGCGCCCTCTACAAGCTCAACGGCTCGCTGGAGCACCGTGACGTCAACTCCGACGGCAAGGTAACTGCCAAGAAGATCAGCGCCGGCGAAGCTGTCGGCGTCAAGGCTCCCTGGAAATACGGTCCGTACCAGACCACCGAAGAGGCGTTCAAGCGCCGCGGTCGTCCGGTCGAGGAGTTCTCCCAGATCGTCGGCGCGACGTTGCTGATGCGACCCTGGAAGGCTTCATCCAGTACGCAACTGCTGGCCTGCGTGCCGCCATCGGCTCCAACGCTGACATGGTGGTTTCGGCCAACATTGAAACCGATGGCAAGAAGACGCTGACTCGCGGTATGCGCAAGTTCGGCGACAAGTTCGGCCGTATTGCTCTGTGGGTCATGCACTCCAGCGCCTACTTCGACATCGTCGACGAAGCCATCACCAACAAGATCTACGAAGAAGCTGGCGTCGTGATCTACGGCGGCCTGCCGGGCACTCTGGGCAAGCCAGTACTGGTGACCGACACCGCGCCGGCGGATGTGATCTTCGGCCTGCTGCCAAACGCCGTAACCATCACCGAGTCGCAGGCGCCGGGCTTCCGTTCCTACGAAGTGAACGACGAAGAAAACCTGAGCATCGGCTACCGCGCGGAAGGCACCGTAAACATCGATGTGCTGGGTTATAGCTGGAAAGCCACCACTGGCGGTTCCAATCCAACCCTGGCTGCCGTGGGCTCCGCTGCCAACTGGGTCAAGCATGCGGGCAGCAACAAAGTCACCGCCGGCGTGATGATCACGCTGACCGCAACGCCTCCTGTTACTGGCGGTTAAGCCTCAAACTCAACGCTCGGTCAGCAATGGCCGCCTTGGAGAAACACATGGAACTGACTTACAGCAACCAGCTGAGCGGCTTCGACCCGGAGAAGCGTTACCGCAATCCGGAACACTTCGATAAGCCCGAAGCGGGTGTGACCAGCGTGCTGGTGATTGGCGATTGGCCGAGCGTGGTCAATGCGTACGAAGCAGCCGGCATCGATGTGTCGGTGAAGGAAGCCAAGCGGGCGCAGATTGTAGGTGCGGGCAACCAAGCCGAACAGGAAAAGGTGATCGCGGCTTTGCGTGCTGAGCATGGATCGATCCTGATCCTTGTTGACGGCCTGGAAGCTGGCGAAATCCATCGTCCAGAGTCCGGCGACCTGGCGTTGCGCTTGTTTGACGTGCTGGGCACCATCCATTCTTCGGTTGATGAGTTGATCACTGAACGTGACGGCCTGGCCTTAACTGTCGACGCACTGCGTGGCGAGGTTGAAGCGCTGAAGAAGTCTGCCCTCACGCCGCCGGCTGACGAGGCCAGTGATATCGCGGCTCTGAAAGCAAAGCTCGATGAAGCCAAGGTCCAGTATCGGGCCAACGCCTCGAAAGAATCCCTGGAAAAGCTCGTCGCTGAGCAGACCAAGGAGTAATACTGCTGGCTGTCGGTGATCCGGCGGCCTATCTTCAAACCATTCCAGCGAGTTAACGCATGACACTCATCATCGAGGACGGCACCGGCAAGCCTGACGCCGAAAGCTACGCGAGCGCCGAGGACCTGGCCATGTATGCCGTGAAATTCGGCACGGTCATCCCCGCAGGCGTTCCCGAGCAGGAAGCGCTGCTGCGCCGGGCCGCCTTGGCGATGGATGGCATGACCTGGAAGGGGCGCAAGACGAGCAGCGAGCAGGCACTGTCCTGGCCGCGCCGGGAGGTGCTGCTGGATCACGAGATCAAGCCGAACAACTACCTGCCGGCGCGCATCCAGTACGGTCAGATGGCCCTGGCTGCTGAGATCCATCAGGACGATATCGACCCGGTGGAAAAGCGCAAAGGTGCAGTGCTGCTGGATCGTGTAGAGGGAGCCGTGACTCGACAGTACGCAGCTATCCCGAGCACCAGCAACCGTCTGCTACCGGCGGCACCGGATCGGCCGAGCGCTACGCAGTTTGCTGATTACTTGATGCGGCGTGGGTTGTTTGCGATTCGAGCTTAGTGATAACGTCGGGAACGATTAATTTTAGGAATGTCCAGATGGAAAAGTTCAAGGATGATGATGAGATGATCGCCTGGGATCGTTTCGCTCTCTCCGCCCTGAAAGTTGCCGGTGATCAAGCAGCGAAATACACAGCCGGTTCGCCAGAGAGATTCGTCGATACGATAACGAAGAACGCAGCTTTACTCGCGGACTCGTTACTGCGTGAACGCAGAAAGCGAATTTCTTGAGAACCTAAGCCCAGCCACCGCGCTGGGCTTTTCACATCTGGAGCCACCATGGCCTTCTACGACGAAATGGCCGTGATGGCTCTGGAGATGATCACAGAGTTCGGCCAGCCCGTGACCATCAGCAAGACCGAGCCGGGCGAGTACGACCCGGAAACAGGCGGCGAAGCGCCAGGCGCCACCATTGAGCAAACCGCCCAGGGCATCCTGCTCGACTTCACTGGCCAAGAGTTTCAGACCAACAGCCTCATCAAGCAGGGCGACAAGAAGCTCAAGATCGCTGCGCAGGGATTGGCTTGGGTTCCTGGCCTGCTCGACAAAGTGATCGCCCAGGGCCGCACCTGGTCAATCGTGCCACCGCTGAAAGAGGTCAACCCGGCCGGTACGCCTATCCTGTATGAGCTGCAGGTGCGGTCGTGACGAACAAATACGCGAGCATGAACGGCAGCTTCGCCGAGAACATTCGCGACTTCGCTGAGCGCGCCCAGGCTGGTATCGACGCAACCATTCGAGAGATTGTTATCGAGATCGGCAGCAGCGTCATCCGCATGTCGCCGGTGGGCAACCCTGAGATCTGGGCGGCCAACGTTGCGCACCGCCAGGCGAACACACGGGCAGCTGATGACTACGACTTCAAGGTCGCGGTGCGCAATACGATCATCAACCTCAACGAGTCGAACTTCACAAAGGCTGGCAAGCTGAGGCGCGGCGTGAAGTACGCGAAGCCCCTGACTAAGACCGAGCGCGACCAGAACTTCAACGTGAACGGGCTGGTCGCGGGCAGGGACTACGTCGGTGGGCGATTTCGGGGGAATTGGCAGTTTTCCATTGGCACGCCGGCGGATGGCACGCTTGACCAGGTCGACCCGGTTGGTGGTGTGACGCTGGCCAAACTGCGACTACAGGTCCAGGCGCTGACTGCTGGTGAGACGGCCTATATCGTAAACAATCTTCCGTACGGCATCCCGCTGGAGTATGGACACTCGACCCAGGCGCCCGGCGGAATGGTCCGGATCACTCTGGCCCGCTTCCAGCAGATCGTCGACGAAGCCACAAGGAACAACCAGGTATGAGCCACGCCATCATTGCGTCCATTTACGAGGCCAAGCTAATTGCCTGGAGCAAAGGCCGGACGGAGCCGATCAAGGTTGTGTTCGAGAACGTCCAGTACGACCCGGCTGACGGAGAGACCTATCTGCGAGCGTTCATGCTCCCGGGTGATACAACCAGCAGCACGCTAGCCGGCGACCATCGAGCATTCTTCGGCGTCTATCAGGTCAGCATTGTGGCTCCGGCCAATACCGGCAAAACCAAGACGAACCCGCTCGTAGCCGAACTGACCGCATTGTTTCCGTTGTACGCGCGAGACGCGAAGGCGAGCGTCACCGTCGTCACGATGTCACCGGTCGACCCTGGCCCCGGCATACCTGACCCACCTACATACACTGTGCCCGTGTCGTTCGAGTATCGAGCTGACATCGCCACCTGAATACGCCCGTTGGGCAAATCCAAGAACCCGCCTCTGTGCGGGTTTTGTCATTTCTGAAAAGAGGAAACACCCATGGCCGGCATCCAAATGCCCAACGGCGCCACCCTTGAGATTGCATCGACTTACGGCGTTGCAATCCCGTTCACTGCGCTGACCAATGCCAATCCGGCAATCGCAACTGCTGCAGCCCATGGCCTGGCCGAGGGCGATGTAGTCGCCGTCAATTCCGGCTGGACTCGCCTCGACGGTCGTGGTGTCCGTGTGGGGGTAATTGCCAGCGGCACTTTCGCCCTAGCAGGCGTGAACACCACCAACGCTCAGCAGTACCCAGCGGGCTCCGGTATCGGCTCCGTCCGCGAGGTGACCGCCTTCACCGAGATCTCGCAGGTCACCGAAATGAACTCGGCCGGTGGCGATCAGCAGTTCCTTACCTTTGGTTTCGTGGCCGACGACAACGACCGCCAGATGCCGACCACCAAGAACCCGATCACGCTGACTTATACCGTCGCTGACGATCCGTCCAAGCCCTATGTAGCGGTCTGCGAAGCGGCGGACGACGACAAACAGCCCCGTTTGCTCCGACTGAACCTCCCTGGCGGTAGCAGCATTATCTACAACGGCTACGTGTCGATCACCGCCACGCCGACCATGTCGCGCAACAACCTGATGACCCGCGTTATCAGCGTTGCCCTGACTGGCCTTCCAACTCGCTACGCGGCCACGGTGTAACCAATGGCCAAGTTCAAGCTGATCCAAAAGCCTACTTTCAAGGCAACGGTGTTGATCCAGCGGGCTGGCTACAACGCCGAAAAGGTGGAGTTCGAGTTCAAGTACTTGGATCGTACCGCGCTCGCTGAGCTGTACACCGGTTGGAACGAGCGGCACGACGAGCTGGGCAAGCAGGTCGGGGATATGGACCTTAAAGCTTTCACCGCCGCCCAGATCGCCCTGCAAGCTGACCAACTGCTGGATGTGGTGGTGGGCTGGGATATCGAAGAGGAATTCACGCCCGAAAACGTGCGCATCCTCGTCAATTCGATCAACTCGGCGCCGAAGGCAGTGCTGAACGCGTACGCCGAAGCCTTTAGCGAAGCCCGCCTGGGAAACTCCTAAGCGCTTCGCGCGCACTGTATGAGCCAGGGCCGTCAGATGCAGATCTGATGGCCTTTGGTTTATCGCGCCAGGACATACCCGACAAGGAAGTCGGCATCTGGCCCGACAACTGGGACGCCTTCAAGGTCTTCGAGGCCATGAGCACCCAGTGGCGCACAGGCGCGTGCGGCGCGACAGGCATGGACTACAGCGTTCTCTCCGGTGTGATTCGGATGTGCGGCGTGCCAGTCAGCCAACGACAAACCATTTTCAGCGACTTCCGGCGGATGGAGGCTGAAGCCTTGCAGGTGATGGCGGAACAGCGGGAGCGCGCGAGGGGTGCCTGATCCTCAGGCACCAAAATGCAGGAAAACGCGGCGGGGCCGCAGGAGATCCACATGAATGAGAGTCAGCGGACCAGACATCTGTCACTGGTCTTACAATCTGCGCACGGGATGGTGATTGATCTCAGAAAAGGCGAGCTTACTCTTGCTCCCCGAGGCGCTTCCGAATCAGGTCTCTGGTATCCGAGTGCTCATTCAGCAGGAAGCGCAGTGGCGCAGTGTAAGCCGTCTCGTTAGTTTCGCTATCGGGGACCCCAGCCATCGGCCAGCCGTGCTTCAACGAATGAATCAGCAGCCCCTCCATTACCTTTGGTTGATAGCCTGGGATTTCCCGCAACGCACAAGATATCGCGGTCATCGCTGTCGACAGGCCGGCTTGCGATGCTCGACGCTCGGCGTTCAGGTCATCAAGCTCGGCTCTTAAATCGCGAAGCTGTTGTTCAAAGTCTGTCATCTGACCTCCAGTTCATTAATGCGCCGAAATTGGCGCAACCCCAGTCCTTGGGCTTGCAGGCGAAGGACTGGGATATCCATTAGCCTTTCGTTTGCGTTTCCACGATCAATCGCCACCCGATAGTGGTGGCTGATCCAGGGTGCTGATGTTTGTTTTGAGGGGGGAACTCTGTCCCTTTATTGGATGTGATCTCGTCGCCACAGCCCTCACACCGATAAATGCCTGATACCGGGACGATGCTCCCTATTTTATGCACAGTGCTCCAGGCAGCGCTGCCGAGAACGCTCGGTGTCGTTTTGGAGAGATATTTCACTGTTTCCTGTATGTACAGCGCCATTTTCCGTCCTACCTTGGTTAGAAATGAGGCACAAAGCTACTACGCCGCCGATCTACCCAGTTACTGGAATTCCATCCACGCTGGATGCCTGGCCAGGTGCGTCTGCTCTATACGACCTACGACCAGTTTATGACCCTAAATGGCTTCATCGGCAGCGCTTCGTCTGCGTTCAATTCTTCGATGACTGTTCGAACGCTGCTTCGTCGGATTAATCGAGCTTTCGTTCGTTTTCATGTGGGTTCGTGTTCGAACGTGTGAATTCGTGTTGACGAGTGTGTCAACTGAACCTATAGTTCGCCTCGTCTGAGCATTGGCCACTACTCTATAGGTCGGTGTGCGACATACAAAGGGTCCCTGAGGGGGCCCTTAATAATTTCTGGGGGAAGGGAATGGATCGCCTAGGTATTTTTGTTGATGCTGGATTTCTATTCGCCTCCGGTTCACTCGCTATTACAGGTGACGAGGTTGCACGCATCCACCTGTCTCTCAATGAGCAGGCAGTTATTGCCCAGCTGATTCAGACCGCGGCAGAGCTCTCTGGTGGCATTCCACTACTCCGCGTTTATTGGTACGACGCGATAGGCCACAAAGGCCCAAACCTTGAGCAAAAGCGTTTAGCCAATAGCAACAACGTGAAGCTTAGAGCTGGGACCCTCAACGGAAGCGGTCAGCAGAAAGGCGTGGACTCGATGATTGTCATCGACATGATAGAGTTGGCGCGCAATCACGCTATCTCCGATGCTGTACTTCTGTCTGGTGATGAAGATGTACGTGTAGGCGTTCAGTTCGCCCAAAATTATGGTGTTCGTGTTCATTTGATTGGAATAGCCAATCAGGTGGGAAGAAAGAATCAGTCTTCAAGCCTCGTCCAGGAGTCTGATACTCATCATCAGTGGACTCCAGAGATTGTCAGTTCTTTCCTTAGCGTGCGCACACCGAAGGTTAAGCCTGCTCCTCAGGAAGTGCCTGTCGTAAACCCGATACCACCAGCAGTCAACGACGAAGTGCTCAATGCAGAGCAAGCTGCGGTAGCTATCGAGGCTATCGTGCGCGGCTATGTCAGCGATTTAGTTCAGAATGACGTAATCGTTCTAAAGGAGCACCTCAAGGATCGCCCGTCTATCCCTAGAGAGTTCGACGCCAAGCTTCTATATATCAGCAGAGAAGCAATCAAGCGCTCGCTTGACTTGCCAGAGCGCAAGTTGGCGAGGCAATTGTTCGTTGAGCTTGTGGTGAGCCGGTAAGGCTTCGTAGAGCATAGCCCAGCCCTGCGCTGGGCTTTTTGCATCTAGCGTCATTCTCCCTGCCAAGGGGCAATCATCTTCACCATCTCGCACAACCCAAACAAATGTTCCGCTCTAGCCTCAGGGTCAGCCTCAATCAGGTCGGCAATCATCTCTAATCGAATGCAGTCCCATTCTTTAAGAGGAGGGCGGCCAGAAATTAACAAATCGCACACTCGGTTGCTGTTCGCCCCAGTTGCTTCGAACGCACCATGAATCATCATTCGCGCTTCAAACAGGTCGTCAGGGTTGCGCCGTCCATTACTCGCAGCCTCACGCAGCAGGTTGGCTCGCTCCTCAGCTGTGTTCGACATCCACTATTCCTTGAGTTTGAAGTCCGGCGGGCCGGGCGAGTCTTCGACTGCGTCAATTTCCTGCTGATCGAACATCTCACTCAGCATTCTCGCGTGCTCGCGCTGCGTGACGGAGTAGAACATTTTTCGGCCGAGCAGAATGCTCTTCATGCTATGAGCTGAAATGAGCTTCCTCGTCGGTACTGAGATCTCTACGGTGGTGCCAACACTGGTGTCGGTCACTTCCAGCTGGTAGGACTCGATCAAGTCGACACGCTTGGTATGGCCGAGGCATTTGAATGTGAGTGGTTGGGCTGGAGCGGCGGCCTCTACTTGGCGACGAGTTTTCATGCTTTCTCTGCGTCAGCCAAGAGCCGCGATAAGAAGGGGAATTCAACGCAGCAGACCTGCTCGATCTGCTCGCGCACATGCTGGTGCGTGTCGCTGTTATGCGTAGCGATCGTGAGGTAGTAGTTCAGGCCTTCATGCTTGGCGAATACGATCCATTCACCGCTCAGCGCTTGTCGCTCCGCAAGCCTTTGCCAGTTACCACCAACGATATCGGCAGCGAGGGCCGGGATGTGATGTGGCTCAACAAAGCGCTCTTCTCCCGCATTCTCGGCGTCCTGGATCATTTGCTTAAACAGCGGTATATCGAACCAGTTGAGACCTTTCTGAATATTTTGTGCCATCGAGGCAAGCCCATCTTGCATGTAGTGCTTGTGCCACAACCCTCTAAGAGGCGGGTGTTTATTTCGAATGGGCTTTTTGAACCGGCCGAGCTCACCCCGTTCGAGGAGTTCGATTTCGTGAATGATCTTGGCGGGGTTTTGCATGCCGGACAGAGCTCCTCCCAGGAGGTTTGCAACGAGCAGGGCGCTGTATCGCCTGGGCGCCGCACGCTTGAGCCCGATGAGTTCGATGAATTTATGTATTTCAGCTTCGGAGATATGCTTCTGTTCGATTGAGGACATTTCGCATCCTTGCGTCTGTGAGAACATGTCAGGTGGGCCGTGTATTTACGAGTCAGGTTACGATTTCGGAAGGCTCAGTAATACACTCACCATTGGGCGTTCTCCCCATCCTCCGGAGAGCTTCGCCTTGGTCTGGAATCTCCAAATACCGGCGACGCCCATATCGGCAACCTGCTTATGGAAATCTGCTGCTGCGTCGCGCGGTAGATAACCGACTTTCAAGCCCTCGATATAGACGGCGCACGCATTTGGGTCATGAGGGTTGTCTGGCTCGGCGACTATGTCTGCTACGAAGTCATTGTCGGTAGCCATATGACGACCATTTCGTAATTTTCGAAGGGCTGGCTGGTAATAGGATTCGCCAACGACGTCGAAAGCACACGCATGTCCTCCGGTGATCTTCCCGGTCAGCGGCGGGAGATCTGCCTCTACCGGAGTGGCTTTCTTGGCGCGCTTCTTTTTCGGCTCCGCCGCTAAAGGCTGAGCGGGCTGTTTTGGAGGTGCTGCCACTGGCTGTTGAGCCAGGGTTTCAGAAGCTCGGGCTCTAGAGGTCGGTGTGGTTTGAGTGTTCGCGACGGCCGCAAGCCGGGTGGCCTTTGCATGGCTGACCTTTAAGAGTCGAGACAGCTCGTAAGGCGTTTTGGGGCCGGTTATTGCTATCAGGTTCCTAACTTCGACAAGCAAGTCGTCATCCAGATCCTCGGTCGGCAAGCCGGAGACTGAGTGGGGCTCAGTTGTCGAGATTGGGCCACGCGAGAAGATGCGTTTCCACCACGACATTAAGCGCTCCTTCTTAGCTTGTCCCATAAACGGTTGTGAAAAGCCCGGCGGGCCGGGCTTGGTCGTTCGATTCAGTTGTCACGATGACAGTGATAACTGGAAGCGGCTTAAAGGTCGTCGAAGTCAATCCATAACGTGTCCGGACCGTCCCACTCATAACGGTATCCCGCTGCTGAAAGCATCTCGCCGAAAGAATCCATTATTTCTTCGGCTTGACCGTGGGGAAGAGAATCCAGGCCCATGTCACTGAAATCGACCTGGGCACTTGCCAGCCCGTGCATTACCGAATCATTTACTGAGTCAATAATCCTCGTCTTCATTTCGATGGGGATGCTTTTTCGGAAGGCGGCGGATAGCTCTTTTGCCTTATTTGCCTGAAGTAGTTCAGTGCCAATTGACTGCTTTAGGACGGTCGTCTCAAGTCGCGCAACAATTTCCGCGTTCAGTGATCGCTTTGCATCTTTCGCAGAGCTCTCGATTGCTTCTCGAAGCTCTGACGGCATGCGTAATTTGAATTGGGAGTCTTCTCTGCTCATGAGGCGAATGATGGACCACGGTGGTATTGACATCAATAGGACCACCGTGGTCTTATGATTTCATGGATCACGGTGATCCCTTTAGGAGAGTTGGAAATGTCCAGAAAAGACCCGCAGTTCAACCTGCGACTTCCTGAGGAGCTTAAGGAATGGGTAGAGCAAAACTCGAAGGAAAACTGCCGGTCCCAGACGGCCGAAATAGTTTTCTGGCTGATGGCAGCGAAAAAGCGGCAGGAGCAGGCAGCGGTAGCCTGAAACGAAGAAGCCCCGGCGTGCAGGCCAGGGCTTCAGGTGTGAAAACTTTCGAAGGAGTTCACGGGATGAATAGTACCACAGTTGTTGACATGCGCCAGTTTGTAGGGGCCCGTGGTGATAGCGTTTTCACGACCACCCAAAACGTGGCAGAGGCTTTCGGAAAGCAGCACCAGCACGTTACTCAGAAGGTCGCAGCGCTGGAATGCACTGAGCAATTTTTAACCAGCAACTTTTCGCTGGTTAGCTTTCAGCATCGCGGGAACACCTATAAATCCTACGAAATGACCAAAGACGGATTTATGTTTCTCGTCATGGGCTTCACCGGAAAGAAAGCCGCAGCTATCAAGGAAGGCTACATTGGTGCCTTTAACTGGATGGCGGAGCAGTTGGGCCTGTCGAGCAAGAGTCTGGTTGCCAAAGCTGTCTCCGAGGCTCTGGGCGCAGAAGGCGCGCGGACGCTCAGTAACGTGATGCGCTGCCGGGTGGCTAAGCTGGATGCCGAGCATCAACGCAGCGCTACGGCCAAGCTCGCCTCGGCACTTCACGCCCGCTTCGACGTTCCGCGCATGGAGTTGATACCGGCCGACCAAATGGATGCAGCCTGCAATTTCGTCGCGAGCTATGCAATCGAGGGCGAGTACATCCCTCGTCAGTCGAGCATGATCCCGGAGAAGCTTGGCCAGTGTGATCGCTATCTCCTAAGTGCCGATCCAAAAGGCAGCGCGCAGATCACCCCGGTGCCAATGGGCGCGTTCGTTCTGACCCGGCAGCAGTTCATGAAGGCCATGCTCGTTGACGGGGATATGCCAGTTTCGACGGCGGAGATGTTCGAGTTCGTAGCGCTGGCTACCGAGAATCTGCGTCGCCGATCGCTCTATCAAGCTGCGCGGAGGGCGGTGGCATGAATGCGTTGATGATCGCGGGTATCGAGATCCATAAGGACCAAGACGGCCGATTCAGCCTGAATGACTTCCATCGTGCCGCCGGCGGTGAGAATCGGCACAAGCCTTCATTGTGGGCGGAGAATCAGCAGGCTCAGGAACTGATCGAAGAAATTGGCAAAGCAGGAATTCCTGCTTTGAGGGTTGCGCGCGGCGGAAGGGCGGCAGGGACTTATGCCTGTAAAGAGTTGGTGTATGCCTATGCGATGTGGGTTAGTTCCGTATTCAGCCTGCACGTTATTCGCACGTTCGATACTGCTGCCGCAAATGACCATGTGATTCCTCAAGAAAAGCGGCTCCCTATCGCCGCCGACAACCTTGATGCAGCCAAACGGATTGCGGAAAGCTTTGGCTTGGAGGGGAATCAGGCGCTCCTGTGCGCTAACAGCATGGTCAAGTCCGCCATCGGCGTGGATCTGATGGAGATGGCCGGCGTTAAGCGGCTCGTCAATGAATCGCAGGAACTGAACTTCACTCCAACCGAGCTGGGCGCGAAGTTTGGCATGACCGCGGTGAGCATGAACAAGTTGCTCGCCGAGTGCGGACTACAACATCAGGTGATCTACAAGCCAGGCAAGAAGCGCTGGGAAGTTACGCCCGACGGCAAGCTCTTCGCGATCATCACCGACACCGGCAAGAAACACAGCGACGGCAAGCCGGTGCAGCAGATCCTTTGGAAGGAATCAGTACAGGAGATGCTGGCCAGGCTAGCGGAAAAGCTTCGATCGGGTCTTCCTTCGGTTATCGCCGGCGGCGTTTCGCGCTAAAATCAACTTCATACAGGCCATTACCTCGCCTCGGCGGGGTATTGGGCTGGCTATTTGTCCAGGATGAT
>ENA-OOPE01000005-OOPE01000005.1-human-oral-metagenome-genome-assembly--contig:-NODE-5-length-16902-cov-5.567392_pt1 | contig 16902 bp, 20 predicted proteins | sample MGYA00245299_ERZ501140 | MGnify/ENA primary metagenome ERZ501140 (study PRJEB25959, sample SAMN05335011) | human oral metagenome | host: human-associated | place: USA: California | collected 2014-04-08... | reverse complement strand
GATCGGCGCCGTCGGCGTCAGCGGCGACACCTCTGACAATGACGAGATCTGCGCCGTGGCCGGCATCGAAGCCGCCGCCTGAAGGCCAACGCCGGATGAACGGCGGACGTGAAGCAGTGCAATCGCCGACGATGGCACCAAGTTGACAAATTCACGGCTGGTTCCGATAGTTGAGATGGAGTTGAGCCATGCCAAAGCCCCCCTCAAAATCCTCCGGCACCGAGGTATCCGACCGCGGGGACGGGGTAATGATGATTCTTAAGCAGAAGCCCGCTGCTCTGAAGAATCTCTCCCTTCCTGCCGACGCTCAGGTCGCTATTGTTTCCAAAAATGCAACGGCCCTGCAGAAGGTGCGCGAGCGGAACAAGCCGGTGGCCGGACAAGCATTCCGATTCTATTCCGGCGCCCCCAGAAAAGCCGCCGTCATTCACAAGGAAGCATTTGCTCCCGATGCCCGTGCTCTTGCCCTTCTTGAAGGTGTCCGGACTGCGCAGGAGGGCCTTCGGCGATCAGGTGGCGCTTACGATCTGGATCAGGTCAGGACGCTCTTGCGAGGTATCACACGGCAAGCTATCGCCAAGCGCGTGCAGGACGGTAGCCTCCTTGCAGTACCGGGTCCTGGCAACCTGAGGAGCTTTCCAACCCTTCAGTTCAACGCGGACGGCACCGTCGTCGAGGGTCTCAAACACGTACGAAAAGCTCTGGCCCAAAATGATCCCTGGGCTGTTTTGAATTTCTTGGCTCAACCTGATGAACGGCTGAATGGCCGCAAACCTATTGACCTTCTCAGAGCAGGCGAGATCGAACTCGTCGTCGACGCTGCGCAACGAGCGGCCCAACTACGCACGTGACCGGCTCCGCCGACCACCACCTGCCCGTCTCCTTGACTGCGGCCGAGCACAAGAAGACCATTGATTCTGCACGACGACGAGACCCGTCGAATAGCTTACGGCGCGATTAGCGAATGCTGCCGACGCCAGCTATGGCCCTCCTCAGCAGCTACGAGTCTTTAAGTCATTGCCACCCAACGTTCTTCCGAGCGCCCGCCAAAGTGGCGCTCTACGGGTTGCAGATCACCGCAAGTTCGACGGGTCGATTCGCCAAGGAATACCCAGCACATGGCACTCCCGCCCTTGTCAAGGTCAGGAACTTCGTGAATTGCCGCCGACATCGACGTAACGCCGGCGGTTCGAGTCACTGGACCGTTACCCTGCTAGACCCACTATCGCAGATGTCCTGTTTTCCTCTCGGAAAGTAGCGTAACTCGGAACTTCCGACCTCGATAGTCTCCCAAAATGAGCCTTTCTTGCACGATCCGTCACCGCCGAGATGGTCGGCGAGTAGGTTCAAATCGGGGCGCGACAATCGCCGCAATTGCGCTGGGGCGATAAGCGCCGAGACAATTAGGTTGGCTCGGTCAAAACCAAGACCGGTCAATGTCCAAGTCCTCGTGTAGCACCAAGACGCCCGCCACCATTATCAACGCGCTGAGAGCAGTAGCCGGCCATCCAACCTCGGTACGAGCGAGCTTTGCGGTCGGCCAGTGCGTCCACGGCATCTATATTCCTTCGGACCGATCGGGTGGAGATCGCCAAATCTCGAAGTTTCCTAATTCCATCGCGCGTGCTGACGCGGTTCTCAGTCGAAGCCTGCAATCCCGGCGCAGCCGATAGTGACAAGCTATCGTTACGCGGCTTCAGCTCTCGCCAGGGTAGCCACAGCGATTGCTCGGATATTCCGACGCAGAGCGCGCCGGTTCATTTCGCCAGGACGCTTGGCGAGATGCTGGCGGACCTCAAGGTGCGCACGCCCGGGCCGAATGGAAGGCTGAATCCCAGTAGAGACACTGCGCGCGGCTTCATAACATTAGCTGGCAGGATATCACCACGGCGTATTGAACGAGCCCTCTCACCCCGGTCAACGTCGTTGCCGCCAGACAGAAAAAGAGCTGCTCAGCGGAGCAGCTCAAGTCAGGGAGGAACTTCGTGCAGCCTCAAGGACCGGCACACGTGGTCTTGCGAGTGTTAATGATTGCGGAAGACTTCTTTCATCGACACGGAAGACCTCCGGCGGGCATGCCGGAGGCCTTGGAGATTTTACTGAGAATGCGAATCTTATCCTTTGCTTGCGGTGGACTAGAAGTTTCGCTGTGCACGGAGCAGCAGAAGCAGAGTGTTCTGGTCCCTGAGTTCGTACACGGCTGCAGGCTTGCCGATCGAAGCGCCGGCCGTCGTGACCGTACCGGCGTACTTCTGATCAAGATGGGTATAGGTCAGATCGCCCGAGAAGGTCAGATTCTTGACCGGCGTCCAGCGGGTAATCGCACCAAGTTGCGCGATGTTGTAGTCCGGATCGCAACTGGTGACGCCGGCAGTGCCAAATATGGCGCGGAACGAGCCCCCGACGCCGCCCACTCCACAGATCAACGACTTCGAGGCGCTGTTGTATTGCACGGCAGCGTACGCACCATAGATGGACGAATTCCAGAATGGATCCCAGTTGTGCGTGTACGCGCCGCGCATGCCCCAGGTCTGTATCAGTTGCTGCTGAGTGCCGACTGCGAATACTGAATCCGGCGCAAAGCCGAATCCGACGCTCTGGTAGGCTCCGGGCAGGCTGGTGCCACCAAAGACCGTATTCGCTCCGGCCCACCCACCAGCCAATTCAGAAATGTTGTAGCGAGTTGCACCGTCGGTATAGACGCCCTGAATATTGATCGTATCGCCAGGTCCTGTCGGGATATTCCTGATCGACAAGGCCAGCTGACCGGCCCAGCCCCAGACCTACTCAAGGAAGACAAAGACCCGAGCGTCGAGAAGCTCCCGAAGGCGCAACCACAGACACCGACATTCGGTTCAGGTTGTGATCTAACTAATTTGCGGCATTTCCCTTTCTGCATTCAACCTCGATCGGCATGAGCTTTGTCCGCGCTTCGCTCATTTGATCCCTCCTCCGAACCTGCGCTCGCAAGCTACGGCTTGCGCGGTGACTAGGAGAAACGTCGGTCGATATGTAGTAATGTCAGTGTCGCGCGCTCCACCGATTAGGCGCAGGCCGTCGAAACGGTCCGATACGCTGGAAAACAGCGCGATGGCGGAGTCTTCGACCAAAACCCACGATTTGAGCTACGGGCGGAAGATCGAGTTCCTTTGCGCGAACACATCCACCTTCCGCGTCTGGTAACGTAGAGGTTTACCTTCGCGCAAGTGGCAGATTCATCTAAGTACTAGGTTGATGCTTGTGGCGGCCAGACAGTTGCAACGAAGGCCAGCAGTTCCCGGTCTCGTCCCCTTGGCGCAATCAGTGAGAGACCAAGGGGGCAACCATCTAGATCAGCAACCGGGATCGTCACTTGCGGAAGACCGCACAAGCCTGCGATACACGTGAAGGACAGAACATGCTTTCGAATTTCCGGGTCAGCCACTCCACGGAGTGGGGCAATTGTTGGAGCACTCGGCAGGCACAAGACTGTGTCCAGTCCCAACAAGCGCTCGATTTGATCGCGAATGAGTTCTCTTGTGCTTTGCGCCTTCTTAAATTGCGCCTCCGTAATGGTGCTGCACCATTCAACGCGCTCCTGAATGTTTGGTGCTAACTTTGGTGCAACCGCCTTGAACCAAGCGCCGTGCACTGCCCACACCTCCGCGCCCAGAGCAATGGTATAGACGTCGGCCCATCTCTCAAGACCATCGCTACTTAGTATTGCTTCACCAGCACTGCCGACTGCCTTAGCCGTTCGGCTAACCGCCTCGGCGAGCGCGTTTGAGACACGAATATTTACTTTGGCGAACGCATCCGCTGCGACAAGGAGACGTTTGAACCCCGGCGCCATCACTTCAGGAAGCAGCGCTGCTCCAACGCGCGCCAGGGTGACACTATCCTTCGAAAGCCATCCGACGGTATCGAAGCTGGGCGCAAGCGGAACCACCCCGGTCATTGGAATACGCCCGTGCGTTGGTCGAATTCCAAACAACCCACAATACGATCCCGGAATACGGATAGATCCAGACGTATCAGTTCCAAGCCCGACGCTTATTAGCCCTCCAGCCACCGCTGCCGCAGCTCCGCTGGATGACCCGCCAGGCACCCGACCTGGGGCACGGATGTTGAGAGGAGTGCCGAGATGAGCGTTCTCTCCTGTCAGCGAAAACGCCAGTTCGTCGCCCACTGTCCTTCCCACCAGTCGGGCTCCAGCCTCTAAAAGGCGGTCGACTGCACAGGCATTAGTGGTCGACCGCTCGTGGGTCCGCTCCCAATCCGGGTTGCCGGCGCGCGTGACTAGCCCGGCAAGATCGAACACGTCTTTTGCGGCGAACCTGATATCCGACAGCGCGCCCCCGACGGGGCATCTCCTCTCAGCGAACAGCGCAAGCCCATATTTTTCCGGCTCCAACCCAGGTCGACATTGCATTCAATGGCTTTCTTTTGGGAATCACATTCGGCTGACCTGCAGTTCGAATTGCAAAATGAGACCAGCTATGCCGTGCGTGCCGCTGCGGGCGAGAGAGAGTTCGACTGCCAGGTCTGCAAGAATTGTTGAAGTCGTTCGCTCTGAGGATCCTGCAATAGCTTTCTGCTGGCTCCCTCCTCCACGATTTTTCCGCGGTCCATAAATATGATCCGATCAGCTACCTCTGCAGCAAATCCCATTTCGTGGGTTACCACGATCATGGTCATGCCTTCTCGGGCGAGCTGCTGCATAACACCGAGCACTTCTCCAACGAGTTCTGGATCCAGAGCAGAGGTTGGTTCGTCGAACAGCATAATGTCGGGCTTCATGGCGAGCGCACGAGCAATGGCAACCCGCTGCTGCTGGCCACCTGAGAGCCTCGACGGATATTGCATTGCCTTTTCCGCGAAGCCAACCCTTTCAAGCGTTGCCAAAGCGGCGGCCTCAGCGTCCTTACGGCCCATCTTCTTCACAAGCCTGAGCGCAATTGAAACATTCTCAAGCGCAGTCATGTGTGGCCACAGATTAAATTGTTGAAAGACCATCCCGACGCTTTCCCTCGTCAGGGCGATCTCCCGATCACTTGCCTGTACCCTCCCGCCGTCTTTCTCGCGGTACCCGAGCAAGCGGTCCCCAATAAAGATGCTGCCACTCGAATAAGTCTCCAGAAACGCCACACATCGAAGAAGTGTGCTCTTACCCGACCCCGACGGGCCGATTAGACAAAGAACCTCTGATCGGCCAACGGAAAATGACACATCCCGCAGCACCTCCATTCCGCCGAATTTCTTGCAGACCTCTTCCACCCTGAGCGCAATACGCTCCGGGAGGGCCGATGTAGTTGCCATATCGAACTCTCTCACAAGTAGCCTGTCAGTTTTCGTTCAAGCACTCCGCCCGCACGGCCGAGCAACCCTATAAGGATCCAGTACAGGATCGACATTGCGAGGTAAGGTCCCACAATGGCAAATGTCTCGTTGACGATCTGCGTCGTCACCTTCGTCAACTCCGGAACGGTAATGATCGAGAGGACCGCCGACTCTTTTACCAGGATGATCACCTGGTTCGTGCTGGCCGGCAGAACGAGAACAGCCATTTGCCGCATTTTGACGTTCCATAGAATTTGGGCCCCGGACAACCCTAAAAGCCTTGCTGCTTCGACCTGACCTCTGGGTATTGCCTCAAAGCCGGAGCGAAAAATTTCTGCAAAATACGCTCCCCCGTACATGCCCAACCCGACAATCCCTACGGTTGTTGCTTCCAGTGTGACCCCAAATGAAGGACCAACATAGTAGAATAAGAAGAGCTGAATCAGAATCGGCGTATCCCGAAACACCTCGATGTACGCAACGCTGAACCATCGCAATATCGGCAGGCTTACGTTTCGAAGAGACGCCAAAAGCAATCCGACGAGAATGCCCAGAACGGATCCACAGGCTGATACGTAACTGGTGTAGGCCAATCCTCGCAAAAGGGTCGGAATATATTCGACCAGAATTTCCTGAGACAGAAACATCTAATTCAGCCCCTGCTCAGCCTCGCGTGGAACGCACGCCCCAACAGCGAGATAGAGAAATTTATTGTGAGATAGATGCAAGCAGCAGTGCCATAGACCTCGGCCGGCCGGAATGTCGCGGCAACTATTCCCTCACTTACTCGCAGCAACTCCGTGACCGCGACAACGGAAATCAACGACGAATTTTTAACGATGCTGATCGTCTCGTTTAGCAACGACGGAAGAACGAGTTTCAGAAGTTGCGGCACAACAATCGTCCGTCTGGCCTGGAATCTACTGAAGCCAAGCATGCGCGCCGCGTCGATTTGCCCTTTCGGGATAGAGAGTAAGCCCCCTCTATAAATTTCCCCTTGGAAAGCGGTTGTGTTTAGCGCGAGCGCCGCAATAGATGCTACCAGCGGTGACAGGTTGACGTGCAATAACGCCGGAAGAAAGTAATAGCAGACGAGAAGCTGCACCAGTAGAGGCGTGCCTCTGAAGATACTGACGTAGGCTCGGCAACACCTTCGTACGAGCAAGTTTTCTGACAGCAGAGCGAAGCCTAGATTAAGCCCACCGAGCACTCCGATTGCGATCGCAACAAACGATACGGCAATAGTGGCCAGCGATCCCAGCAGTAAGGGCGCCAATACGACAACTACAAACGCGTGGCTATTTATCACTAACCTGTCCTCGTATCGCTACCTTGGCCTGGCGGCGCCCCGTCGAACCGCGTCGCCGCCAGAGCGCGGAAGATTAGCCTAGAACTTCAGCGTCACACCGGTCGCAAGGGAGCTCGTCGTACAGCTGTTTGTGCTGATCTTGCCTCCGCCAGCTGTCGGCAGTGTACAGACGAACGGCGTCGAGTTGGCGTCGTCCCCATACTGATTTTGCCAGTAGCGGTAGGCAACCCAGAGGTCGACCTCATGGACAAGTTTCTTGCCCCAGATGGCCCGGCCCGCGTCAAACGTCAGACGAATTGGCTCCGAGTTGATTTCCATCTTCGTCGGCTCGCTACCTGCGATGCCGTGCGAGGGCCCCTTGGGACCATAAAAGCCGGCACGGCCACTAACCGCAAAGTACTGGACAGATTCAGGCAGAAAGCCAAGGTCCATATAGTAGTTGATTTCAAGTGCCCAGGTATCCTGGAAATTCATGTTACCGTTGACGTTACAGGCCGGAGCCGGTGCCGCAAAGACGCTGCCGCACTGAGTAAAGGCATTGTGCCCTTGCTCGGTTTTCCATAACGGTGCGATGTCGATGTAGCCCTTGTACGGAAGATCAAATTCGAATTGCAAACCCGCAACGAACATCCGCTTCGCCGACGCGGAATAGCTGTTCTGCGAATCAGCGTCCGCCCCGACCTCCAGGGAAACGCCACGCAGCGGGCCAACCGAGAAAGCTTTCGTGTCGAAGATTTCGTTGAACCCGAACGTACTGCGGACCAGGCCATAAATGTCGACGCTGCCAGCGCATCCCGCCGCGACGTCGAAGGTACCTCCGCCGGGGAGCGGATTTGTGATGACACCAGCGTTCGTACACGGCGCGGCTGGGTCGTTTTGGCCGGACTTGTAGACGCCGATCTTGAAGAAGTTAGTGCCGTACGCCCAAACGTCGAAATGAGTGAAGGCGGCGACGTTCATGTCGGTCGTACCATTGATCGTTCCATTCGGCCGTACCGAAAAATTACCGGCGTCAATCGTGTGGAAGATGTGCTCAAAGGTCAGACGATTGTCGTTGACCGTAAAGAACGGCACGTCTGGCGCCGGCTTCGGTTTCGTCTTGACTGCCGGCGGTGTGTCCAGATCTGCCGCAGACGATTGTGCAACAAACACAGGCAACCCGACAGATGATAGCAGTATGGTCGTCAATATAGTCGCGTAGCGCTTAACCATGATATCCCCCCTTGAAGTAACTGTTGAGCTTGTAAATTTGCGCGCGCTGCGCCGCTCGGAGGCGCACCTCCGCATCAGTCTAGTTCTGTCTGAAAACTGCCTGGACTAGCAGCTCACGATGAGCGATCTTTCGCAGCTTCGTGATCGCTCGCCTTTCGGCCCTAGAATTCCGGCGCTGGAAGTTTGTCTGCGGGCACGGGCATTACGAATCCGAACCACTTCACCTGCAATTTGGCCATCTCGCCAGATCGGTTGAGTTCCGACAGACGCTCATCAACGAGCGCCTCGAGCGACGAACTTGATGGATCGTTTCGGCCAGCCCATACGAAATACTTCTTGGGTCCGAATGTCCCAGGCACTACCTCAAACACGTCGGATCGCTGCTTGGCGACATAGAGTAGATTTGGAAGTGAATTGACAACAGCCGAGATACGGCCGGCCGCAAGATCAGCGTACGCTTCGGTGAAATCCACATACGTTTTGACCTCCCCGATGCCCTTGCCGTCAGACTTCGCCTTCAGCTCACCGCCATACGCCTGAAGTCCCTGCAACTGCGCTGATCCAACCTGTGAGCCCACTGCTTTGCCGGCCAGGTCTTCGGCTTTCCCGATGGTGGCGTCATCCTTGCGTTTCAGAATGGCCAACGAGGCATCGGCAATGGGCAAGCTCAGTCGATAGCGCGCCGCACGCTCCCTTGTCGCAGTGATCGCTGTCACCACGTAGTCAAACTTCTGAGCGTCCAGGCCAGGAAGGATGCCCTGGAACGGAACATCGAGCCGCCGAGCGGCCACTCCAGGAATACCCTTCAGAACGGACGCAAGCAGGTCCGTTGAGTAACCAGCAATTTTTCCGTCTTCAAGGAATTCGAATGGCGGGTAACGCGCTTCGGTGGCAATGACTATCTCTTCGCGCTTGTTGATGTCCTGAAGCAAATCGGCGCGCGTCGGCGGGCCAAACAGCATGACACCAAGCTCAACAAGCGACAGGAAAAGCAGGTTGCGCTGCATTGCAATCGTCGTAAACCGCATCTCTTCTCTCCCAATTCAGAACAAACTCTTCCTCGCCTGCGGAGCACCTTAGTAAATCTCGACCTCAACATCTTGCGGCTGCATGCTTGCGCCATTGACTGGCACCATATCCTGCGGGCACGCGGAAAAGACAACGATGGCGTCCATCTCCGACCGAAGCGTGACGTATTGACCCGGCCGGCTCATTGGCGCCTCGAACGAAATGGTGCCGTGTTTCCCGACCGGGACGTACATGAACAAATTGAGGGGGCTCGGAACGGTCGCCGCTTCTTGCCCAAGGGCCCGGAGCGCTTCTCTGAGGTTGTCAGAGCAGTTGTCGTGATACTCGGTAGCTCCGAGCTGCTGGTATCTATATTCGTCGCAAGCAGCGATGAGCGCATCGTGACCTCCGGGAGTCGTATCTTCCACGATCGACAGAATTGGCCGGCGCCGATTTGTAACGAGACGGTCGCCCGAGCCGGGCGATATCTTCAGCAAGTAGGCCCTCGTGTGCTCCATGGACATATGCTCGGATATATCATCCGCATTGAATGCCCACGTATCCAGGACTTGAGACCCGTGCGTATTGATGACCTTGATCAACGTCCCTGCCCTAGCGCGGATCGCCTTTCCGCGCCGTGCCGGAATCGTGATCCGAGCCTTATCGTTTGCGACCGATTCCTGAGCCATGGATCCTTCCCCGTTAATTGCCTGTTGTCCTCTTTAGGGAATGGTCTCACGCTTTTGAAATGAGCTTTTCTCAACTAGTGTTGAGTCTCGCTCAATGGGTTCACTAACCCTGGATTCGCGGGCGAACTTTGCAAGATGCAGCGCCTGAGCTAAGCTGACAACACTCCGGAGAGCGGCCAGGCCGCATGGCCACCCTTTGTCGATGTATCCACGGATGACAGGGCGTTAGAGTGAGGAAGCTCCCACCGTTAAACGCAATCAGGGTTTTCGAAGCAGCCGCGCGCAACGCGAGCTTCACCCTGGCAGCTCGGGAGCTCAACATAAGTGTAACGGCCGTTAGCCATCAGATCAGACAACTTGAAGAATTGCTTCAGGCAAAATTGTTTGAGCGCAATTCCAAAGGCATAAGATTGTCGAATGTCGGGGAACGGTTATTCCCTACGGTACGCGACGGCTTTGACCTGTTTGCGAATGCATTTTCTGAACTGCATCACAGAAGCACTACCGACGTCGTAAACATTACTACGACTCGATCGTTTGCGGAGCGTTGGCTCTTGCCGCGCCTCCCGCAGTTTCGTAGTGCGCAATCCAGTATCGCCATCAATGTGGATGCATCGACGGCGTAGTGGACCTTCACAACGGAGAAGTGGACTTGGCTATACGGTATGGCCGCCGCTCCAACGAGCACCTTCCCACCGTCGAACTGCTCGACGATAAGTATTTCGCGGTATGCCACAGCTCGCTTTGGAACAGCCGCGAGCCTCCCACAATTCACGACTTTGTCGCAAAGCCCCTTCTTGGATACCGATGGATGAATCAATCGTTGGGGGGGCCCGATTGGCAACTTTGGTTTGATATTGCGGGCGCAAGCAGGTCGGAGTTTCAAACCAGCTGGTTCAGTGAGGAAGGCCTTGCGATTCAGGCGATGGAGCACGGCTACGGACCACTGCTTTGTAGCGATGTTTTGCTGCACGATTTGCTAAAGTCCGCGCAGTGTGTGCGCATCGCTGGACCTACAATACCGGGCTTGAGCTATCGATTGATAAAGGCGCCGGCTGGATCGCGAAAGAACGGAGTTCGCGTGTTCTTGCAATGGTTGCTCGCCGAAATGAATGCATTCAAAATTCAACTGCTCGAAATGTAAATTATAGGAGAGAGATGATTGTGCGGACGGCTCACCTGCCAGATCGGTGCCAGCGTTATTGCAGATGGGATCATTGACTGATGGATACGGCTGATCGATCCACAGGCTGGTGGCCACCTGATCAATCCAGTGATCAACGGCGCTGCTGAGTTGCGGCCCGCGTGCCGACAATCCTTTGAGCGCTACGTGGCACTATGTCGATCCGCTGAACGGATTGTGTCGGCCACTCCAGTTAGCCGACATTTTGCCTGTTCACACCTGGTGATGCTGCTGTGAGTGGACGTCACGATTTGAACCTGAAACGGCACGTCACATGAATCGTGCCGAGATACAGCGGATGGGCTGTTAATCCGGGATGCAACGCCTATTTCAAACCTTTGTTGACGGCCTGGCGGAAAGCAGAGACACCGAGTCTCTCAGGCAAAGCATGGCCGAGATTGCCGCTGCGCTCGACTTAAGCTGCTTTGCCTATCTTTCCGTGCCGCGTGATCCCAGTGCCGAACCGCGGCTCATTTCTACTTACCCTTCAAGGTGGACAACCCATTATTTGCGGCATCACTATGAACGGTTCGATCCCGTGGTCGTTCAGGCGCTTCGCGATCCTCACCCATTCGAGTGGGGCCTCGGAATCGGACCCGCGACGTACTCCGAGAAGGAACGAGAATTATTCGAGGAAGCATCCAGATTTGGTATCCGCCACGGGTTCACTATTCCAGTTCATGACAGCACGGGCGCAGTCGCTGCCGTGACCTTTGCCGCAGATGACCAGGGACCCCATTTCAAGCGTTCAATATACTTGCATAGGCGTATACTTCATCTCATGGCCATGTATTTCCATGCGCACGCCCGCCGCAAGTTGGTAACAGGCGATTTGATTGATGGCATAAGGTTATCGCCACGAGAGATCGAATGCCTCAAATGGGCTGCACAGGGTAAATCGGCTTGGGAAACAGGTCGCATTCTCGGCATCTCTCGCTACACGGTCGCGTTTCACCTCGACAACGCCAAGGCAAAACTCGGTGTCCGGTCGACTATCCAGGCAGTCGCCCGTCTGATTGCATCGAACCCAGATCTATAGCGTTCAAGAGAAGCTGCTGAACCCTCCGCAACTGTGGAGGCTGCATCATTACGATAATTCGTCTTCAATTCGGCACGGTCTTTCCTGCCTGGAGGCAATCATGATGCACCTCATTACACCTAGCCACTACGGTACCTTCGCCGAAGAGATCGCCGAGATGCACCGACTGAGATATCGGGTCTTCAAGGAGCGGCTCCAGTGGGATGTTCAGGTCAGCGGCGAGATGGAGATCGATGAGTTTGACGCTCTCCATCCCGTCTACCTGATCCAGCGAGCGAACGATAATCACGTTCAGGGCTGCGTACGGCTACTTCCATCCACTGGTCCAACCATGCTTCGCGAGTCATTTTCCGTGTTGTTGGATGGAAACTCGTTCCGTGCCGGCCCCACGATTTGGGAAAGCAGCCGGTTTTCACTCGATAATACCAACGGTGCGCGCGATGCCATCCACGGACTGGCTGGTGCCACATACGAACTCTTCGCGGGGATGATTGAGTTTGGCCTGTCACGACAACTCACCGAGATCGTTACCGTCACCGATGCCAGGATGGAGCGGATCTTGCGTCGGGCCGGGTGGCCGCTGCAACGAATAGGAAATGCCCGAAAGCTTGGATCTACTCAAGCGGTTGCAGGCTATCTGGAAGTTTCGACAGAAAGTCTAGCACGTATCCGTAACGCTGGAAATTTTCGAACTCCTGTCCTTTGGGAACCTGTGATGGCAGCCGCCTAGCGATCAGCGCCAAGTATATTGATTTTCTTATCGAGATCTTCTCTTGAACGATAATCCATCGCCCCCCATGCCTTACGTCCGCGCGAACCGGATTGACTTGCTCGATCTGCGATTCGCGATCGCTGCCGCCGATTGCGGCAGCCTTCGACAAGCAGCTGAGTTGCTCTCTGTTCGGCATTCGGTGCTTAGCCGGTCTATCAGACACCTCGAGCATTCACTTGGTGCGGTGCTGTTCGAGCGTTCGAGCAGCGGGGTTTGTCCAACACCTATTGGACGCAATGTCTTGCGAACAGCTAGAATGGTCCTCGAGCAAGTCGATACGCTTGTGGTCGCTAGCGAGTCAAACGGTCGGTCTGAGTGCGGTTATCTCTCAGTTGGCTTTTGGACGTCCATGTCGGCAGGCAATTTGCGGGCGACCCTGCTCGAGTGCAGGAGGCGATTTCCGCAGATTGAGCTGGGAACCGTAGAGCGGTCCCGTTCCCGCCTGACAGCAGCCCTGAGGAATGGAATGCTTGACGTGCTCATCGGTACCGGCGAGGTATCCTCGTTGAATAAGGCTTTGCCGCTTTGGAGCGAACGGGTCCTCGTCTCCTTGCCAAAAGAGCACCCGTTAGCAGCGCGCGATGTGGTCTATTGGACTGATCTTCGGAATGAGAGAGTGCTGCTAAGCCAATACGATCCGGGGCGTGAGTTTGAGGACCTCCTGATATCCAAGCTTGTATCTCCCGAGAACAGGCCCACGATCGAACGGCACGACGTCAGCCGCGGCATAATAAAGAGCCTTGTCAGCATGGGGTTTGGGATCAGTTTGGTCATGGAGTCGGATACTGGGGCGACATTCGCGGGATTAATTTACCGGGAACTGCGAGATGGAACGGGATCTAGTCGCATAAGCTTTTCCGCTCAATGGCGGGCTGACAATGAAAACCCAGCCTTGAAAGGCTTTCTCAAGCTTTTGGCCGAGCGCTACCCTTCCCTTACGTCCGCCGAATGAGCCACTCGCCGGAATTTCGCAAACCCGCGGTCCGTGGCCATGAAGCGCGCCAGCATGGGCGCGATTAGCTTTGCTGGATCGATGCGCTGCCCGTTTTCACGTGCCACGGCCTCTGCATAAGCGATCAGATCCCTATGCACTGATCCCGGAAGCTCAGTGGTGACTCTGACCGGCTTGTCGTCTGGCAGCGCTCCTATTTTAAGCTTGGGCATTCCCCTACCCTCCATAAGGCGCAAGTATGAGGTCGCGATTGACGACAACGCGAACCGGGAAACCGGGTCGTACCGTCAAAGTAGGTTGGATGTTGAGACTGCGCCGAACCACCTGCTGTCCGGTTTGATTCAGGGAATCCGAGGCGCCGTGTCGCAATGCCTGGATGATGGCGCTGTCGTTGCTATTGGTGTCCGAGCCAGCCCCTAGTTCGGTCCCGACCGCCAAGAACGTCGATAAGGCCGCAGCCTTGAATAGCTCACCCCAGTGATTGTCGACCTGGTCTTCTAGGCCCGCATAACCAGCGGTATCAGCACCAGGCTGCCGCTCCAGAACGATAGAACGTCCATTCGGCATGATCAGCCGCGTCCAGACCAGCAGAACGCGGGACTGGCCGAAGGTGACCTGACTATCGTACATGCCGATCAGACGAGCTCCCTGAGGCACTAGCAGAAAACGGCCGGTCGGCGTGTCAAAAACATTCTCGGTGACCTGCGCGGTTATCTGGCCTGGAAGGTCCGACCTGATCCCAGTGATAAGTGCTCCCGGAATCACCGTCCCAGCCTGCACAATGTAGGGTGAAGAGGGCTTGGTAACACGGTCAGGGCTTACCGTGCGACGATCCACTGACGCGTTCACGAAGGCAAGCTTGCGGTCCTGGCCGTTCTGCGCGGATCCATCGTCGCCAGTGCTCGTTACGTTCGGTAGCACGGCGCGGTCGCTTCCAACCGCCGCAGCGGTGGGCGCACGCAGTCCTCCTCCATTGGTCGAAGCGAATAGATGACTGATGCGGGCTGCCTCGGACTCTTGATCCCGGCGCTGCTGGTCCGGGTCAGCGCCGATCGCCGGCGGCTGGCCTTGAGCGGCAAGGATCGGTCGACCGAGGTCCCCGGGGAGCGGCGGACCAAGCTGCGGGATTGGCTGGCGCGGAACGCCAGCATAGTCCTTCGGCAGCGTCGTAATACCGTCGGCAACATTGTGGTGGTCGGTACTGTAAAGCTCATCGGCCGCTTGACTACGGGAGCGATTGTTCTGCAGCGACCACAGCACCGCTCCGCCTATGACGAGCAGGGCGACCGCGCTCCCGCCGGCCAGGACTTTTCGCGACAACCGCGTTACACGCGGATGCTCTGCTCTCAAGCGGAAGCTTTCGGACTGCTCCCCTTGTGTCTCCGGCGGAGGTGCTTGCTCGCGATCGTTTACATTCCGAGTGTTCATGACGACGGCCTCCCGTCGGTCCTGACAATCCTGACCTTCTGCTGGTGCTCGCCGCCAAGCCGCAGTTCGGCGGCAGCAAACAGCCGATCGACGATCAATACGTTGCCGTAAGCGCGATAGTTGACGAGCTCGGTCTTGCCGTCTGGGCCGATGACGAAGAGCGGAGGCATCTCGCCTTGCACGATGCCTTTCGGGAATTCGACATAGACCTTGCGGCCATCGTCATATGCGGCGAGCGGCCGCCAGGGAGGATTGTCTCCTTCGATGGCGTAGCGGGAGACGCGCTGCGCCGGGTCCGGAAGAACGGGCTTCAGAGCGACCGAACGGGATCCTTCGCGCGCCGCTTCCGGATAGTACCAGGCAACAGATGGCATATATGGCCGCTCGCGGGAGCGGAGCTCGATCAGGTAGGTGCGCCGATCGGTATTGACGACCAGGTTGGTCTCGATTGACGCACGGGTCGGCTTGACCAGGATGTGGACGCGTCGCGTGTCGCCGTTCCCGCTCTCGGTATCTCCTACGACCCAACGCACGGTATCTCCGGCCGCGATCGGCCCCGATCCCGTCAACTGTTCTCCCTCCTCTAGCGCGATATCCGTGATTTGCCCGGGTGCGGCGTAAATCTGGTAGAGCGCTCCGGGACTGTAGGCATAGATTTGCGCCGCGTTGAAATACCCCCGCTTGCGTGGTTCGACCCGAGCTGCGCTGTTTGCGGTCTCGACCCGGCTCACGGGTTCAGCATCTTCCTTCCCTCCTGACTTGCCGCCGAGAGCCGGCTTCCAGAGGGGTGGAACGTGAAACGGCCGCGACTTGTCGTCGAGAGCCACTGGCTTCGCTGGCAACGGAGGAACTTCAGCGTCATAGCTGATCTCCGGCGGTATGTAGGTCGCGCATCCGCCGAGGGCTGAGCCACAAAGCAGAAGCACCGACAGGAGCGCCCGCTTCGATGTCATCAGTTCGGACCAGGTCGAAGTAAACCCACGGTGTGCAAGGGGAAATTTCGCATAAGCGCCAGGCATCGTCTTGGTCACTGACTCAACTCCTTCGACCAGTTGATGGCGCGGACGTAGACGCCAAGGGGATTCTTCCGCAGCCGTTCGGCATCGCGCGGCGTATCGATCACGATTGTGAGAATTGCAGTCCAACGCTCGGTCGAGCTCAACGAACCGTTGTCGTAGGTGCGTTGGATCCATGCGATCCGAAAGCTTTCTGAGGACGCGCGAATGACGCTGGAGACGTCGACGGAGATTTGCGCCTTCCCCAACTTGGCAAAGGGGTCATTGTTGCGCGCATAGTCATTGAGCGCGGCGGCGCCGCGATCAGTCGTAAAATCATAGGCTCGAAGCCAGTTTTGGCGAAGAACGATGCCGTCCGCTGGCAGGCCTCTGACATCCTCGATAAAGCGTGCCAGATGGTAGGCGATCTGCGCGTCAGTGGGCTGATAGTCGAAGTTGGCCGGCGCAACCCTCTGGGCTTGGCCAAGATGATCGACCTCGACAACCCATGGCGTGATCGATCCTTGGCTCGATTGCCAGACGAGTCCGCCCGCGAGGCCGGCGGACAGCATCAAGCAACCAAACGCCATCAGGCGCCAATTCTTGGCTTGCACCCGCGCCGATCCAATGCGCTCGTCCCAAACTTGCGCTGCCTTTTGATAAGGTGTGATCGGCTCAGGCATGCGCCCGTAGTGAACGGATGGTCGTTTGAACATCGATAATTGCCCCTGAGATCAAGTAATGGGTTTCAAGTGGTGCCGCGTGTGGGGTTGAGGCACCACAGCGCGGGCGTGTGGCGAAAACGTCGCGGCGCGTCAGCGCTCTCCCTCGGACAAATCGACGGAGGAGCCGCTGCCACCGTGATCGCCTGAGCGGACCGCGTGGCTGGCTGCCGACGCTCCATGTCGAATAGTCTGGTCACGCTTCATGTGCCGCGCCCAATTGGGCTGCCCTTCCGAAGCGCTCGCAGCCGGCTCTCCCGCTTGCCCACCTATC
>ENA-OOPE01000004-OOPE01000004.1-human-oral-metagenome-genome-assembly--contig:-NODE-4-length-18945-cov-8.222606_pt1 | contig 18945 bp, 21 predicted proteins | sample MGYA00245299_ERZ501140 | MGnify/ENA primary metagenome ERZ501140 (study PRJEB25959, sample SAMN05335011) | human oral metagenome | host: human-associated | place: USA: California | collected 2014-04-08... | reverse complement strand
ACCCGCAAGGCAACAGCAGTACAGCCGCAAAACGTAAATTCAAGGGTTCACCTCAGCCAACGGTTGAGTGGCGAAAAACTCGGCCAGTTGTTGGTTGAGATCAGGGGTCGGCGTCTCAAGGTCGTCGCTGCGGATCGGCACCAGGATCCTGCTGCCGGGGGCCGCCACCACGCCGTCCTCGCGATTCCACGCCGCCACGCCCACGCGCCGTACCTGGCCGTCGGGCTGGATCAGCCACAGGTCATCGCGCTCGGCGTCATCGAGGACCGTGCAGTCGCCAACATAATCCCGCACCTCGCGCATGGCCCGGTACGGCACATCACAGGACTGCGCGACCGCCCCGAGCACCTGCACGGTGGACGGCCTCACGGGGTAGACCAGCCGGTCCCCGTCATCCAGCAATGCGTTGCGCGCGAACCCCGTCTCCACGGCGATCGGGTCCAGCACTTGCACCTGGCGGCCGGTGACCGGCAACTGTTCGACCTGTCGATACAGACGCGCACTCAAGTCCGCCCGGGAGCCACGGTCATCCAGCAAGGCCCCTCGTTGCAGCAGTTTCAGATCGAACAAAACCCCTGCCTTCAAGCGTTCCTGCGTGCTCACCAACGACTGGTGCAGCCACGCGGCGCCCAACCAGTAGCTTTCTGCATTGGGTTGGGCCACACGAATAACGTCCAGCAAACGCGCCCCCGGCTTGACCTCGAAGGCGCCAGGGCTGCGCACATCGCCACTGACTGTAACGGCCGCCTGGCCAGTGCCGGGGCCGATCAGCAACAGGCCCAGCCATAAAAGCTTCGAACACTTCATCGGGCTGCCTCCCGGTCGGGACGCAACTGCACGATTTTCAGGGCCAACCGGGGCGTCAAATGCTGCTCGCTGCGCCAGATGAAACCATCCTGCGGGTCGACCCAATAATGGTTGGTGGCGCGGAAATTCAAGGTGGGAGCGTCCACCTGCTCGTCGATGCGCAGCAAGGCGTAATCCTTGTCCAGAATGCGGAGGGTCTCGATACCGTGGCTGCTGAAACGGCTGTTGACCGCGATACCGATTCGGTTGCCGTCGTAGAGGTCGATCCAGCGTGTGCCGGTGTAGCCGTCGGGCAGATGCTGGAGGCCGCGCTTGAACGGCGATTCGCCACTGAAACGCGTGCCATCCAGGGAAACACCCAGCCCGACAGTGCGTACCACCAGGCCGTCACGCATCATCACCACTTGCTTGCCGGAAGCGACCCAGAACTGCAGGTCGCCCCGGCGCCGGGCCATGGCCATCACGCCCTCGCTGACGGCGGTGGTCACCAGGATCTGCGGGTATGGCACCGCGTCGACCTGGGCGCGGGTCACGTTGATCGGGGCCGGGCCCGTCACAGAGGTTTCGAGGGTGTACCACGACGCCCTCATCAACGGGTTACACCCGCACAACAAGAGCGCCATCGACAGGCAGGCGCTGGTAGGCAACATTTTCACCACGGGATAACGCCTTATCTGCTGTTGACTTCGCTGAGGTCATTGGCCGATCGGGCACCAATTCCAATGGCACTGGCGGTCGGCAGCAACTGGCTGATCAGGCGGTTCCAGCGCGTCACGCCGGCCGGCCCGACGTACACGATGTCCTGGGGTTGCAAGTCGAACCGGGTGGCCAGCACCAGCGCGGAAGGCGACTGGGCATCGAGTTGGAACACCTTGGCCGGTTCGGCTTCGAGGTTGTCCACGCCGCGAATCACATAGACCGCATTGCCATTGGACGTGGTCTGGTTCAAGCCGCCTACGGTACCCAGGGCATCGGTCAGGTTGATCGACTTGCCCTTGAAGCTCAGGGCCCGGGGCTGATTGACTTCGCCCATCAGGTAGACACGTTTCTGGTCGTTATAGGGCAGGTACAACCGGTCGCCGCCCTTGAGGTAGATGCCCTGCAGTTGCGAGCCCTGGCGATTGAGGCTGTCCAGGTCAAGCGTGTACTCACGGCCGTCGCGCGTCAGGGTCAGGCTCGAGAGGTCGGCATTCGTGGGGTCGACACCGGCGGCGCCAATGGCCTCGACGGCGCTCAATGGCGTGGTGGTGATCGGCTGTTGCCCGGCCTTGATCACCGCCCCGGTCACCACCACTGTCTGGCTGGCAAACCGCAGGACACTGACGTCGACCTGTGGGCTTTCAATAAATTGCGACAAGCGCCCGGCGATAAAGGCCCGCAGCTCTTCGATGGTCTTGCCGGCCACCGGGACGTTGCCGATATACGGATAAAACAACGTGCCATCGGGGCGAACCAGGCGCCCGTTGGCGTCGATCTGCTGTTGCGGCCCGGACGGTGCCGTCAACTCGGGATGGTCCCAAACCGTGATAAACAACAGGTCATTGGCACCGACGCGATAGCCACCGGGTACATAAGACAACAGTTCTGCCGGCACGGATTCACGAACATGCGTGGCGGCATCCATGGCAATCAATTTGGGGGTGATGGGAATCAACTCTACCCGAGTACTTTCGGGAGAACCCTCACTGGACATTTGACTGGTGTCCATATGTTGACCAGGCGAAAACATGCAGCCGTGCAAGCTGAAACTTGCCAGCAAAAGAACAGGTAACCTACGAATCATAATGGCACTACGCTAGTCGAGGGCGAGTCTAAAAAAGATCACCCAGAAGTTCCGGGTGATCTTGAACAACACACATTGCGGGTTATTAGTTGGTACCGGTGGTACCGCCTGTACCGGTGGTGCCGCCGTGCCGGAAGTACCGCCATTGGAACTGCCGCCCGAGTTGGAAGCCGCCGCCGCAGCGCCGACTACCGCGGTACCGACCCCGACGGTTTCACCGAGCGTCACGCCGCCCACGAGCGGGGTGCTCAACGACAGGGGCTCGCTCGCGCCGGCCGCATCGCTCAAGGCCTCGCTCGCGACTTCACCTGCCGCCAATGCCGCAGTACTGCTAAAGGCCAGCACGCCGGCCAACAGTATTTTCCTCATATCAGACTCCTTCTCGATATTTACCCCTTATCAAATAATGCAATAAGGGCGTAGTGATGGAACGGAGATAAACAGGCTATGCAAACTGCGCAAAGATCCTGTTGGATCACGCACTTAACCTCCTCGAAATCATCTCACTTGTGGATAGCTCAAACCACCAATGTTAATAATCGTCAGGATTAAACAACGGGGCGTACCGATAACCCGCGACCAATACCGTAATACTCGAAACCATTGGCTTTCATACGCTGCGGATCAAATATATTGCGGCCGTCAAAGATCACCGGCGTGCTCAGTTTTTCTTTTATCAAGTCCAGGTCCGGGGCCTTGAACTCCCGCCATTCGGTCACGATCACCAGCGCATCGGCACCTTGCAACGCCGCTTCCTTGGTGCCCATCAGCAACAGGTCTTCGTTCATCCCGTAAATGCGCTGGGTCTCGGCCATCGCTTCGGGGTCGAATGCCTGGACCCTGGCACCCACGCTGCGCAGTTGTTCGATCAACACGCGGCTCGAGGCTTCGCGCATGTCATCCGTATTGGGCTTGAAGGCCAGGCCCCAGATGGCGAAGGTCTTGCCCTCCAGCTGGCCGCCGAAGTGGTGGTGAATATGCCCGAACAGGTGCTGCTTCTGGCGCTTGTTGACTTCCTCGACGGCAGACAACAGCGTTGCCTGATAGCCGATCGACGACGCGGTGCGCTCCAGCGCCTGCACATCTTTCGGGAAGCACGAGCCGCCATAACCGCAGCCTGGGTAGATAAAGTCGTAGCCGATCCGTGGATCGGAGCCAATGCCTTTACGAACCGCCTCAATGTCGGCGCCCAAGCGTTCGGCGAAATTGGCCATTTCATTCATGAAGGAAATCTTGGTGGCCAGCAGGCAGTTGGCCGCGTACTTGGTCAGCTCGGCACTCCTGATGTCCATCGTGATGATCTTTTCGTGGTTGCGGTTGAAGGGTTCATACAGCTCCCGCATGCGGTCCACGGCGTAACTGCTGTCGCTGCCGATGATGATCCGGTCGGGCCGGGTGCAGTCGGCGACCGCCGAACCTTCCTTGAGGAACTCGGGGTTCGAGATCACGTGGAACTCCACCTCGAGCCCCCGCGACGTCAACACCTCGGACACCTTCGCCCGGACCTTGTCCGCCGTTCCCACCGGCACCGTGGACTTGTTAACGATAATCTTCGGCTCGGTCATGTTGAGCGCAATGGTCGCGGCAACGGAGAGCACGTACTTGATGTCGGCGCTGCCATCGTCATCAGGCGGGGTGCCCACGGCGATGAACTGCACCTCTCCATGCCGCACGCCTTGCGCGGCGTCGGTGGTGAAGTGCAAGCGTCCGGCATCATGGTTCTTCTGGACGAGCGCACTCAGCCCGGGTTCAAAGATCGGAATAATGCCGGCCTTGAGGTTCTCGACTTTGGTCGCGTCCACGTCGACACAACACACCTCATGCCCCGCGTCGGCCAGCACCGCTGCCTGCACCAGACCCACATAGCCGATTCCAAATACAGTTACATTCATTTCAATCTTCCTTTAAACAAGCTCGAGGCGGCCATAGCGGTCTTCAAAGCGGATGATGTCGTCCTCGCCCAGGTACGAACCCGATTGGACTTCAATCAGCTCCAGCGGGATTCGCCCCGGGTTTTCGAGGGAGTGCACAACGCCAATGGGGATGTAGGTGGACTGGTTCTCGGTCAGCAGCACTTGCTTGTCGGCGATTTGCACATTCGCGGTGCCGGACACTACGATCCAGTGCTCGGCCCGGTGGTGGTGCAGTTGCACCGACAGCTTGTGCCCCGGCTTCACCGTGATCCGCTTCACCTGATACCGATAGCCCTGGTCCACCGAGTCATATTTGCCCCACGGCCGATAGACTTCGCGGTGGCTGGTGCTCTCGATCCGGTGCTTTTCAGTCAGCTGCGCGACTATTTTCTTGACGTCTTGCGCGTGGTCCTTGGTGGTCACCAAAATCGCGTCGGCGGTCTCGACGACCACCACATCATTGATCCCTGCAACCGTGACCAGGCGGTGGCTGGCATGCACATAGCTGTTGGTGACGTCCTGCAGCAGCACGTCACCCTGGGTGCAGTTCTGGTTCTGATCCTTGAGGCCCGCTTCCCACACTGAGTCCCAGGCACCCAGGTCGCTCCACGGCGAATCGAGGATGACCACCGACGCGATGTGGGTCTTTTTCCATCACCGCGTAATCGATCGACACGTTGGGCGCGTTCACAAAATCCACCTGGCTGAGCCGGGTGAAATCCTGGTCATGGGCCGCGTTGGAGAGGGACAGTTCCGCGGCCACCATGATCTCCGGGCTCAGGCGCTCCAGCTCGGCCTTCATCACCGAGGCGCGGAACATGAACATGCCGCTGTTCCAGAAGTAGTTGCCTTGTTCCAGGTAGCCTTGCGCGGTCGCCAGGTCGGGCTTTTCCACGAAGGCATCGACATGCGCGGCGCCGTCCACCGCAGCCGCTTGAGTACGGATATAGCCGTAGCCGGTCTCCGGCTTGGTGGGCACAACCCCGAAGGTGACGATCTTGCCTTTGTTGACTTCCACCTTGGCCAGCGTCAAGGCCGCATTAAAGGCTTGGGTATCGCCGATCACATGGTCCGCCGCCAGCACCAGCAGGATCGGATCGTCCCCATCCGCCAGCGCCGACAGGGTTGCCGCCGCAATCGCCGGGGCGGTGTTGCGGGCGGTCGGCTCAAGGAGGATTTTCTGCGGGATCACGTCCAGTGATCGACTTTGCTCGGCCACGATGAAACGGTGTTCTTCGTTGCACACAATGATCGGCGGGCTGACGGTCTCGCCCTCTATCGACAGGTTCTTGATGCGATCCAAGGTGGCTTGAAACAAACTCAAGTCACCGTGCAGCGCAATAAACTGCTTTGGTTTAAGCGCTCTTGAAAGCGGCCACAGGCGCGTGCCTGAACCGCCAGACAATATAACTGGGATCATAACGATTACTCGATGATTAAAGGCAATAAGAGCGGATTGACAAACAGCCGAAACTTAAGAAGTGAATGACTTCACATAACTGATCAAGCGGTCCCTTTCGGTAAAGTCCAGTGAACTTTCGGCACTACTGTAGTTAAGCGCCGAATCAATCGCCGAAAAGAACGCATCTTTATCATGGGCGATAAACACAGAGGGAAGGTCTGAAAAGTTTTCGGCGGTGTCGTACTGGTGATTATTGATGTGTTCACCGCGCCGACTGTCGCGCGGGACAATAACAATCGGTTTGCCCAGTTCAAGGGAGCGAATGATATTGCCCATGCCCGCATGGGAAACAATCACCTTTGACGCATTGAAGTTTTTGGAAAACAGCGGCTCGGCGATGGTCTTGTAAGCCGTAATGCGCCCCAAGTCATTTTCGTTATTGCCCACCTGGGCAACAATCGGGACCTGCGGGTTTGCATGACTCCACTCATGCAAGTAGCCGAGCATTCTTTCAAAGGGTGCTTGAGTGCCAACGCTGCAAAATATCATTTATACAATCCTCCCTTTATATTGGGCCCGGCTGTTTTGCGACAGCGTGGGCCACTGGGTCAGCAACTCATCGACAAAATACACAGCGATCCTGCCGGACAACGAGAGCTTCTTGGGATTGGCAATGCTGTCGATCCACAGGGTCTTTTTGCCCATGAGTTTTCCCGCGACCAGCCCCAGCAACCCCGGTGCCGCCCCGGTGGAGATCACGTACCTGGCCTTGCTGCGGTAAACGATCGCAAAGATCTGGCAAAAGCCCTTGATGATCTTCAACGGTTCACTGCGATTAAAGTCCGGGACTTGCGCGAAGGCATGGGTTGGATACTGCGAGCCAATGCTGATATCCACGGTGGCGATGGTAACTTTTTGACCGTCGAAGGCAGGCAGCAACTTGCTCATTTGTACCCAGTGCCCACCTCCAGAACAAATCAATAAAACATCACTTGATTGACTCATGACGGTTCCCTTCCTGTCAGGTGTAATAGACATCATTAAATAGTGGCGGCAGTTCTTAACAGTTGGGCCTGGCCTTTCCAGCGGGTTATTCGCTTGGCTTTGAGCAAGGCCGATTTCTCTTTATAGGTTTCTTGATTGGCGATGAGCTGCGCGACGCCGGCCTTGATGGACAGCGGGTCCAGGGTGTCGACAAACACCGCCGCCTCGGAAAACAACGAGCGCAGTACCGTGGTATTGGAAAGCGCCATCGGCCTGCCGGCGCTGACCGCTTCGTTGGCCACGCTCAGTTGGACGTTGTCGCGGGTGGTCAGGCCGAGCACCACATTCGCGTCGCACAGCAGCTGTTCAAAGGTCGCCTTGCTGAGGAAGCCGGTCAGCTTGATGTTCTCGGGGAGTGACGCCACGAGCTCCTCGGAGAGCTTGCCCTGATGCTTGCCGGTGATCAGGAAGTCGACACCGGGCATTTCCCGGGCGGCGTTGATCACGATCTCGATCGGTTCATCGATATCAAACGAGCACGGAAACAGTACATAGGGTGTCTCGCGCTCACTGGCGGGCGCCGCGTGAAAGTCACACGGCAAGTCTTCCAGGATAAAGATATTGGTGTCCTTGACGCCCAGGCCGGCCAACTCCTCTTTGACTTTAAAATTATGAACGACGACGGCATCGATTCTATTCAACAGCGCTACCGTGCCCGGAAAGCCTATCCATTGTTTGCGCAACAGGCTGTTGTGGGCATCGGCGATAATCTTCAGCCGCCGGTTGAATATAAACTTGTAGGCCAGTGCTATATGCAATACCGGGCTCGGCGGCAACTGCACCCACAGCACGTCAGGCGAACCGGCCAACAGGGTCTTCAGGGTTTTAAACGACTTGATCACGTAATCCAGCGGCCGCGCGGATTTCTTCTTGAACTGGTTGGGCAGATGCAGAATGTCATACGCCCAGTATTGCTTCATGGTATCGGCGCGTCGTTGATAGCCAATCCATGCAATCATTAATGATTTCACGTCAGAGTCCTGCATAAATAAAGGTGGGGCCAGTGAGATTGCTTACACTGCAAACCAGATCGGAAAGTCGGCGTTGTATCGAATAGTGTTGTTTCTGAAGCGGATATGTTTGGCCGGATTGCCTCCCACGATCGAATACGCTGCAACGTTGCGCGTGACCACACTGCCCGGATAAACAACCGCGCCTGTTCCGATGGTGACGCCTGGCATCACCATCACATTGGGAAAGATCCAGGCATTGTCTTCAATCAACACCGGCTTCCCCACCAGGCAACTCATGGGGTCATCAATATCGTGGCCCAGCGTATAAATCCGGGTGTTATGGGAAATATTGACGTTGTCGCCGATGCGGATGCCCGCCCGGTTATCCAGGTAGCAGTCGTAATTGACCGTGCAGTTTTTCCCGACCGAGAAGTTGCCGAAGGAGAAAAACACCACGTTGCGGTGGATCGTAGTCCGGGCGCCCACCCGGCATCCGGTTGCCCGGAGCAACGCGCGTCGCAGATTGAAAAACAACGCCAGGCTGAGCAGCGTATTGAACAGCGCAACAGCGGCCTTCTTGATGTTCAGTTTCAGGTTCTTCATCTACTCGCCCTGCCCTGAAGTATCCGTTACGCGCTGTGAACTCATCACAAAATTCCTGAAGCGGATATTGGTACTCACCGGCGTGGCGAAAGACGGGTTATTGCCACCGAAGAACGTCGAAAACAGCAAGCCGTCGATGGTAATCTCCGGCGTGTCTCTAAACGTCAGCCCGGTTTCCGAGTGCACCAGCTGGTTGTCGTACCAAATGGAAATCACACCGTCGGCCTGCCCCGGCGTATTCAACTTCACCAGTTGCTCCAACCTGTGCCATTGCCCCACCGTAAAGATCCAGGAACCCAACCCGACTGCCGTGCCCCAGGTTTTACTGGTGGGCAAATACGCGTAAATGGCGCCGGCGCCCTTTTCTTTCCAGATGTAGCGCGTGGAAAAGCCGTCATGGCCGTTCGGTATCTTGCCGCCCGTATTGCCGGTGCCACCGTAGAGGCCCGGGAGCTTGCCGCCTTTTACAAAGTCGAAATTCCTGTCGAACTTCAACTCATAGGTCAGTACCAGGCATTCCCTGCCCGGTTGCGGCAGTGGGGATTTGAATTCAATGCCGCCGTAGGGCAACCCGAGGCGCACCATCGAACCCGGGTCATAGGAGCCGGCCGGAAAATGCACGGCAATGTCCTTGATCTTTTGGCTGTAGGCCTTGTTCGTCAGATTGGCCCTGCCCTTTATGCTGCTTTGCGCCTGGGGCCCGTCGGCCATCTGCGAAACGTCCGGCAGTGACGGGTAGATGTTCTTGATGCCTGGCTCGCAACGGTCGTTCAACTCAGATGCGCCGCTGGCAGCCACCTGCAGGGCGAACGCCACAATGAGTAGCGTCGAGGCTGTCTTTTTCACGTCGGTTGCCCCTCCACTTTATTTTTCATCGACCCATTTCAAAAAGTCGTCGACCGCTTTTTGCGCAAGGGAAGAACGCTGGGCGATCTCCTGCTTGAGGTGCTCGGCCATTTGCGCCTTGGATTGCCGAAATTCGCTGATGGTGGCCTTGATCACCTCAGGGTCTGGGGTGCTGACCAGCCGGGTGCCCTGCGGCAGCATTTCATGGACTTTTTTCAGCTTGTTTTCGATTTCAACCGCGATGGTGGGAAAGCCCAGGGAAGCCGGCAGCAGTACACCGTGTGCACGGGCGCTGATGATCACGTCGGACTCGACGATCAGTTTCGCCATGAAGGTTTCGGGCGTATCGCCCGCCGCGTCCCAGCACAACCATTCGAACGTGTGGTACTTGTCGATCAGGTGCTGGTCACGTTCCTTGTACAGCGAGACCAGGCGTACCTGCTCGCCACGCTTGGCGAGCTCATCCGCGGCCTGGACCATCGCCTTGATGAACTGTTGCCCGTTCGCGTCATGGGGCCAGTCGCGCAGGATGAAGGACAGGTACTTGCCCTTCTTGAGGCTGCCGACCTCCAGGTCTTTGCTGGAGATCCACAGGTCGGAAAGCAGGCTGGGGTCGGTGTACACCTCGACGTCGGACTTTCCGAAGGCCTTGCAATGCTGCTGGCTGGTACCGTCCCGCACGGAAATGTAGTCACAGCGATTGATCACGCTGACGGCGCGGGTCAGCAGCTTGCCGCCGCCATCGAAGGGGCCCAGGCCAATACAGAACGCTGCCAGGCGCCGGTGGAAATAGATCCTGTCGACACCACCGCGCAACCCGACATACAAACGCAGAAGCGTGGACTTCAGGTCGGTCTGCGCCTTGATGCTCTTGCACAGCTTCGCCACGATGCCTTTGTTGGCAGCCGCCTCTTTGGCCGGTGGGATGAACGAGAAGAACTGGCCCCCACCGCCCAACACCACCAGGTCAGCCTTGACCGGCTCCTTGATGTGCAGCCACTTGATACGCGGGTTGAAGTTCCTGGCGATCTGCGGATGATCGACACCCACCGCTATATCCGATTCTTTAAAGCGTTTTTTCAGAATATTGATCACGCATAGCATTAATACGTCATCACCCAAATTACCAGGACCGTATGCCCCCCGGATATATACTTTGCTGACATTCATGCTGGGCTTCCATTTTCCACGGGGTCATTAAACACGGCATTCAAGGCAAACGTTGTTGCGAGAATGTAGATAAATATCAGCGCCATGATCATCAATCGATACAGCACACTTTCGACATAGGCGCTTGATATGAAACTGATGAAAGGCAATGTCCACAAGATCAGGATCCTGGGAGATACGAGCAACTCCAGAGGTAATATCTTCTTGTAGACGAAATACGGCAGTCCCAGCAGGAAGTGAATAAACTGCGAGCCGATAAATGCCTTGGCAATCCCGATTGCACCTTCTTCCCGAAGCCACAGTGCTCCGGCAATGAATAACACTCCCCATAGAATGTTACTCATCACACTGAACCAGGCCAGGTTCATCACGATCATCTTTCTTGAAATACCGGACTTGAATGCACTGAGCAGCGAACCCAGGATTACCAGAACCAACGTCACTTCAAAATCCCGCCCCAGGAAACTGCTGCCATACAGTTTGGCCAGCAACTCGGGGAACATGATCACCGGCTGTATGATCACCAACACCACCAGCCAGCCCGACAGAAAGTTCAAGGCGTCCAACTTGCGGCTTTTACCGCCCAGCGCGGCGGCCAGCATCGGCACCAGCACAGAGCCCAACACCACGGAAACATGGGAAAAGATCGCGTTCCATTGCATCGCGGCGGCGTACATGCCCAATGCGGCAAGGCCGTTAGTTGTTTCCGCCAGCAACTTGTTGGCGAACCAGTTCATCGGGGCGACCATCAACCCCGTCAGCAATACCGGCAGGCCAACCGACAGCACTGCGTGCTTTTCAGTCATTGCACCTTTGAAACTCAGCGTGGTATTTCGGGCCTTCAAAGTCTTCCAGCAGGCCAGTGCGCTGAAGAACACGATCAGCAATTGAGAACCGGCCAAGCCCAGCAGCGCACCATTGAGTCGCAACTGCAGGGTCAGGAAGTACGTCGCCGGGATCGCGACAATCGCAATGATTCCGTTGATGGTCGCGATTGTCCGGTATTGGCCCCAACCGGTCAGGCAGCCCTGGGTCCATCCCGACAGGATAATCAACGTGATGGTGCTCAATACGATCAGCGATGCAGCGCTGAGGCTGTCTGCCCCCAGGATAACGCTGGAGAAAAAGTGCGGGAAAAACAGCGCTGTCCCGATGATCATCCCGCTGAACACAACCGAGAACAGCAGCGTCAGCGCAATGCCCCTGCCGGTCTTCTCGGGACAGGTCTCCTTGAACTGCCCGATATGCTTGGCCGTCGCCGTGGTGGTGGCTTGGGCGGCGACGTTGGCAAGCATCACAATCGCGCTCTGGATCAAGCCATACTCGCCAAACGATTGCGCACCCAATACCCGGGCAACCAGGATGCCGGTGATGACCACCGACACTTTGGTGGCCACGGCAGAAACGAAACTCCATGCCGTACTGGACACGAACTTTTTCAACAGTGTGCTGTTCATCCGGCATTCACCTGCAAGGGTGTGGTTATCAGCGGCTGGCCAGGCTTGAGGGTCTTTTTGCGTTGCCTGGCGGTGTGTTCGGAACAGACCCGCAGCACAATCGCGCCATACGCGATACCGATGGCGTACGGCTGATAAGGCGTGGCCGAGACAACGAACATCACCCCCAGAAAGATGGCGATCGAAACCGCCACCCGGCTGTTCATGTGCTGGGTAATCGAGGTAATGAACACGTACAGCAAGTACACGCCGATCAGCCCGTACTTAACGAAGTAGGTTAGGTAGGCACTGTCGATATTCGAGTTCTTGTCATCGAGGCCACGGTACTCGAACCAGGGAATCTCGAACGGCGTGCCCGCGCCCAGTCCCACAAAGTAATGCAGCGGGTTCATGCCGCGGATCAACTCCAGCGCCGGGCTGAAGCGCGTGGCCAATTGGGCGGCCATGCCTTCGGACGACAAACCATCATTGATTCGATCAGCCCCGATCATATTGCTGATGCCAATGAACGCCATCAGCACCACCGCCCCGGCCAGGGCAACGCCTATCATGCGGGCCGGCCGGGTGTATTGGTGGATGATGATCGCCGCAAACACCGAGACAAAGATGAAGCGAGAGTTGGCAATGAACAAACAGATGAATGAAGTGGCCAGGCAAATGCTTGCGAGCTTTTTCCTGTGTTCGAACAGCCGTGGGTCTATGAAGTAATAAATCAGATAGGCCACGGCGGCGTACGTACCGCCGTCCAGGTAGCGGTAGGCGTTTTCTTCATAGTAGACGTCTTGAAACTTGTACAAGCCCAAGCGTAACCAGGCAATGTCCAGCACATTGAAGGCGGTCATCGCGATCAATAGCAGGAGCACTGTCTGCAACTTCAGCGTTTTTGCGGCAAGGGTCGCGATGTTCGAGAGCACGATAAATGACAGGATCATTATAAACGGCCGAACATCCTTCAACAGGTACTTGTTCGAGGACTCCAGCAGGCCGCAGGCGAGTAACACCACATACAGCCCGCAACCAAATAGCAGGCCGCCCGGTACCGTCAATTGTTTCTTCTGTGTAGCCACCTGCCGGACCAGCAGTGCGCCCAGCCCGCCCACGATATAAAAGTCAAAGAAGTAGATACCCTTGAGCGAGATTATTTCGCTGTAGGAGTTACCCGTGGGAATAACAGCCAGCATTATCCCGAACACTACGATTGAGTATTTTGGATTTTTCGCCGCGAGCAAACCCGCTGACAGCGCGATAAGGGATAACAGGTAAAACATGGCTGGGTATTCTTTATGCTGATTTGAATTTGGCACGCTACCGCCCCAGGATTTTTCGTTCATTTCCTGAAAACGTGACCTCTATCCTGCAATTACAGTGGTGAATCAGCTCCGATCAGCCTGGTACTCGTACTGGTAATACCCATAGTTGCCGTAGCCATATTTGGCCGACGCTTTCTTTTCAACGCCGTTGAAGATCGCGCCCCTGAGCACGATGCCGTTCTGGGCAAATCGGCGCATGGTGTGCTCGATCTCTTTTGCCGGGTTCAAGCCATAGCGGGTGACGATCAGGTTGGTCCCCGATTGCCGTCCCACGATGGCTGCGTCGGTCACGGCCAAGAGCGGTGGCGTATCCAGAATCACCAGGTCATACCGTTCGCTGACCTGCGCCAACAGCTCGGTCAGGTTGCGGTGCATCAGCAGCTCGGAAGGATTCGGCGGTATTTGCCCGCGGCTGATGATGTCGAGGTTTTCAATGCCGGTTTTGTGGATGGCGGATTCAAGGGTGCATTGATTGGAGAGGATGTCGGAAAGCCCATCCTTGGCCGGCACACCCAGCACTTTGTGCAGGTAGCCCCGTCGCATATCCACGTCAATCAACAACACGCGCTGCCCGGTTTGCGCGATGACCGCCGCCAGGTTCACCGAGACAAAGGTTTTACCCACCTCGGGGCTGGGGCCGGAAATCATGATCCGGTTATTCGGCGCCTCGAGCATCGCAAAGTGCAAACTGGTGCGCAAACTGCGCAAGGCCTCCACTGCCAGGTCCGTGGGGTGACTGATGGCCAGCAATGAAGAACCGGCATCGGCACGCCCACGCCCGCGGCTGATTTTGTCTTCTTCGACCTTTTGCAGCGTGCTGTACGGAATCGACGCGTACACCGGCAAGCCCAGTTGCTCGATGGCCTCGGGGCTTTCCAGGCCACGGTTCAGCGCCTTGCGCAGCAGCACCAGCGTCACCGCCAGGAAGCCGCCCAGCAGCGTCGCGATCAGCACGATGAGGATCTTTTTCGGCTTGATCGGCTTGAAGAAATTGACGTCTGCGGTGTCGATCAGGCGCACGTTGCCCACGGTGCCCGCGCGCATCACATCGAGTTCCTGGGACTTGTTGAGCAACTGGGTGTAAATGGCCGTGCCGACCTCGACATCCCGGGTGAGGCTCAGCAGTTCCTGCTGGGTGGAAGGCAGGCTCTCGACCCGGCTCGCCAGGCTCTGCTGCTTGCTGGTCAGCTCGCCGATCTGAGTCAGCAATGCGCGATACGCGGGATGCTGGCGGGTGAACTTGCGGTCCATCTCGGCCTGTTGCAGCTTCAGCTCGGAGATGCTGGTATCGAGGCCCACGATCTGGTCGAGAATCGCCTTGGTTTCCAGGGTGATGTCCACCGACTTGCTGCGGGTCTGGTATTCATTCAAGGCCTTCCCGGCTTTTTCCAGGTCCTTCTTGACCTCCGGCAGTTGCTCCTTGAGAAACGCCAGGCTTTGCGCCGCCTCAGCCGAGGTGCGCTCCACGTTCTGCCGCACGTAGATCGCCGCGATCTGATTGAGAATTTTGATCGCCTGGTCCGGCTCGGTGCTTTCCAGCGCCAGGCCGATCATGCCCGACTCCTTCCCTCGCTCGACCACATCCAGGTTTTCCTGATAGTCGAGGATGCTGGTCAGTCGCGCATTGCGGATCACCCGGAAACGCGTGCCGGGCTTGGCGCGCAGTTCTTCAATCTGGAATGCCACGCCATTTTGCTCGAACGGCTGCCCGGCCTCGCCGGCCGCCAGCACCTGGTCATCTTCATCCACCAGGGTGTAGTGCGCGTTTTCACCCACGGTCAGGGTCAGCTTCTTGCCCAATTGCCCGTCGGGCAGGTCCAGCTTGAAGATCTTCAGCGACTCGCCGCCCCAGGCGAAGCTGTCCAGGCCCAGCAGCGGCTCGGCGATTGCACCGGGGTTGGCCTTCTGGAAGCGGCGCGCCAGGAACTCACCCACTACCGGGAAGTACATCGGCTGTACGACGATATCGAGTTTCAGGTTGTCGACGGTTTTGCCAATCACGTAGCGGGACTGGATCAGCTCGATCTCGGTGGCCGACGGCGACTCCTTGCCCAGCATCCCGCCGATGTCCGAGAAGCCCAGCAAGTCGTTCTTTTTCGCTTCGACCTGCAGCAGGGCATTCGCCTGGTAGACCGGGGTTGCCAGCACCGCATAGGCGGCGCCAGTGACCATAAAGGCACCGGTCACCGCAGCGATCAGCCATTTATGGTCGATCAGTGTTCCAAACAGACCGAGGAGATCAATCTCCCCGTTATCGTCTTCCTGTACGGTGACTGCTGGCGTTTGCTGCATAAGTCGGATTCTTAGCCTTTATTTCGATTCAAAAAGTAGTGGCGATCAGCGTGCAAGACGCTGCGCCCATGCGTTTACAGCTTCTTCGATCAACGCATAAGCGTGCACAAACGCGGCCTTGCCTTGACGGTACGGGTCGCTGATCTCTCGCTCGTTTTGCCATTTGCCCAGCAGCAAGACCTTGCCTCGTGCCTCGGGCGCCATGCTGAGTACGGCATTGATGTGCTGTCGTTCCATGACCAGGATCAGGTCGGCTTCACTGATCGCCTGTGGCGCCAACTGGGTGGCCTGGTGCTTGTCGGCCGGATGACCGTGGGCTTCGAGTACCGCACGGGCGGTGGTTTCAATCGGCTTGCCGACCAACGCGGCAATGCCTGCAGAACTGATCTTGATATCGGAGCACGGGAGTGCGCCACGCAAAAGACTTTCCGCGGTGGGACTACGGCAAACATTGCCAATACAGACAATCAACACTCTTTTAAACAAGGCACTATCCCCGGGCCATCCATTACCCCATGAAGCAACCTCTTCAACTTCATTACTTCACGGCAGTATTTATTAACACGTAACCCTTACTTCCCCCAAAATTATCTCCGGACGAAAAATAACAACCACCGCCTTCAACACGACAATTTATAACATTCATTACTTCGTCACCCCCATCGGCTTTAAATTACAGCCTTGTCACGTATCGCCCTAATATAGGAAGAGGAACGCCCATGAGCGCAAATGCCAACAAAGCCTGGTACCTGGTCCAGTGCAAATCCCGGCAGGACGAGCGCGCCGAGGAGCACCTCCAGCGCCAGGGCTATACCTGCTTCCGGTCTACCTATAAACGCGAACGGCTGTTGAAGGGCCAGCGCAGGACCACCCGTGAATCGTTGTTTCCAGGCTATCTGTTTATTCAAATGAGCCAGCAGGACAGCTGGAGCTCACTGCGCTCGACCCCGCGGTGTGTCGCGGGTCGTGGCATTCGGCGCGCACCCGTTGCCCATCAGCGACACGCTGGTGGACGAACTCCAGGAGCGCGACCACCAGGCCGTGGTGAGCGCCCTGTTGCAGCCCGGCGAAAGCGTGCGCATCAATGAAGGGCCGTTTGCCGAACTTGAAGCGGTCTTCCTGGCCATGGACGGTGAGGAACGGGTGGTGTTGCTGATGAACTTCCTGCAACGGGAACAACGCATCAACTTGCCATTGGCAGAAATCAGCCGAGTGCAAAGAAGTGACTGATAGCGGCGCTGAACAGACAAGAAATAACATTCAACTTAATAACAGACTAAAAATAACATCCGCTTACTTTTTCACCTCTTGAGAATAAAGTAATACGTGAATTAACAGCGAGGGACGGCCATGAAAAGTTCAAAGCTATTGGTAGAGCGTATCGGCCTGTTTCCTTCTTCGGGAAACATTCACGTCAAGGTTAATAGTTCAACCACCGTTGTAGAACGCATGCAGGTGTTATACGCCGGCCATTCCCTGGACAGTGACGAATCCTGTACCGGGCTTTCAATGGTGTTCGCCGACTGGCGCTTCAAGTTGCAGGTGAGCAATCCCCTGTCCATCTGCCTGTGCGTGGAGAGCCGCGGCGACAGCCACCTGATGCAAATGAAGACGGCCGAACTATTGGCGAATATTTCCTGCACCGAGGAGCGGCCATGAGCATTTATGAGGATCTGAAACGGGCCTACGCCTTGAAAAGGCTGACGAACACGTTTGAAGGTTTCGTGGGCCTGGCACCGCACGAACAACTGCCGGCGGAGCAATATGCGCACAACACCCGGATCATGTCCCACTGGCTGGATCAGTTGCGCGGCAACTCACCGCAGGACATAACCGACACGTTGTTCAAGCAGATGAAGCGTTCGCAGCGCCGTGGCGATGCCCGGCGCTTCAATTGCCAGACGGTCCTGCTGGAGCTGCTGGTGGAAAGTAACCTGGCCCTGGACCTGGCCACTTACTCGGCGTTCAACTGCATGGAAGAGGCCCGCCAGGAAGGCTCCTGATGGGCCTGGTCGGCACCTGATACGGCCACTGCCACATGGTTGAGCAGCTTCTCGGCGTTGTACTTGGGTGCCATCGCACTTAACAACAGGATCACCATTCCCCCACCGATCAACGATGGGGAAACCCGCACTTCAACCACCTCAAGGCGCCACAGAAACGCCAGTGCCGCCATGCCGCCCAAAAAAGCCACCGGCCAGTGCTTCGTTGAGTGGGTGAATATAGGGTGCCACGCAATAGGCACTGAACCAGCCGGCGATCAACATCCCGGCGATAGCTGCGGGCCAGCGCCACTCGGGGTTGACCCGGCGCGCCACCAGGCTCATCGCCACGGGCACCATCAACGACGTATTCATGGCGTGACCGCTGAGCACCGCAATATCCAGCTGCTGGAGCGCCACGCCCCAGCCCTTGAACAGCAACTTGCTGAACGCCACGATGGAATAGGTGCAGGCGATGGTCATCAGCCACCACTTGACCGCCTGGGGCCGGGAATACCAGAGCCAGACGGCGATCACCACTGCGGCCGGAATCATGACGGTGATACCGCCATATTGCGCCAGTTCTTCCCGTATCAAGTGCTGTTCCCTACCCGCAAGTTTTTCCCGGACCCATGAGACCTCAGGTCCGGGCAAAACACAACGACTTCAGGGCGCGCCAGCCAGCGATTGCGGCGAAAACACCTCGGTATCCGTCAGTTTCCGTACCTCTACCCGGTGCGGGAAAATCTTCTTTTCCACAAACAAATCATCCACCTGCTGCAACGCCTGCACATCCCGCTCCTCTACCGGCAGCAGCGACTCATCACCCCATGTGCGCAGCAACTGTGAAACCTTGAGCGGGATATCGTTGACCGTGGCAAACACCCGTGCGTATTCCTCGGGGTTCTGCTGCGCCCATTCAAAAGCCTTGGCGAACCGCTGCAAAACGTCACGCAACGCCTGGCGCTTGAGCGGGTCGGTGAGCACTTCATCGGACGCGGTAATAAACGTCAGGCCGGTATTGATGCCCTCCCCGCTGATCAGCACCCGCGCGCCCTGCTGTTCGGCGAACGCCTGGTACACCCCGAAGGTCGCCCAGGCTTCGATCTTGCCGGCGTTGAACGCAGGTAATGCATCGGTGGGCAGCACGAAGCCGACGTTGACGTCCTTTTCATCCACGCCGGCATTCGCCAGGGCGCGGATCAGCAGGTACTGGGAAATGCTCCCACGGGCCGACGACACCACCACATTGCGTCCTTTCAGATCGGCCACGCTGTGGATCGGTGAATCGGGCGGCACCAGGATCGCAATGCTGCGCGCCTGACTGCGGCGCACCGCAACGATACGCAGCGGCGAGCCTCCGGTGGCAGCCGCCAGCACCGG
>ENA-OOPE01000003-OOPE01000003.1-human-oral-metagenome-genome-assembly--contig:-NODE-3-length-19018-cov-6.960351_pt1 | contig 19018 bp, 24 predicted proteins | sample MGYA00245299_ERZ501140 | MGnify/ENA primary metagenome ERZ501140 (study PRJEB25959, sample SAMN05335011) | human oral metagenome | host: human-associated | place: USA: California | collected 2014-04-08... | reverse complement strand
CCTGTTGGAGGTTGGCTACGCTGATGCCACCCTGAACGCCGCCGATAATTCCGCGCGGTCTTGGAATGCCGTTAAACTTGCTCATTGGGTGCTCCGAATCAGTTTCGATAAAAGCAAACAGTAGCGCTTATCAAGTCTTTAGGGCGGCAATTGCAGGGTCTGCACACTTAGATTTTTCGCCAAGGCCCCGGACTCTACCCGGTAACCGGCGAGATGATTCAGGACGTTGGGGGATGTTGGCGAGTGCATGAACCCGCTTGGCAGATTGGCACATCTTGCTTTGGGGCCGCTTTAGGGGAAGATGCCCGGGCAGTCTAAGGGTGGCTCGTTGTCAGTAGGATTTGTTCATGCCTGCACTTTCTAATAACATTGAGAATAGAGTTCAGAAGCTTCCTAAGCCGTCCAACGCAACGCAGGGATTGCAGCCGCTGTTTGAGGCCGTCAGCAACTCCGTCTATGCGATTGAAGACCGCCTCAAGGAAAATGTCTCGAATGGAAATTTAGCGATACGGGTCACGAATTTATCCGATCCCGAAAAGCTTGAGATCATTGTCGCGGATGATGGCATTGGTTTGGATAAAGATCGTTACGGGGCCTTCTGCCAAGTCGATACCGACTTCAAAAGATCAAAGGGCGGGAAAGGAGTGGGGCGACTTTTCTGGCTCGATGCGTTCAAAGAAATTTTTGTCGAAAGCGTTTACACATTCGCGTCGGACCGAGCGCGCCGCAAGTTTGCATTTGTGTTGAATAATGACGAACAAGTCAAACCGCAGTTCGAGAATATACCTGCGCAGGTGCTGCAATTGGTACGGTGATTACGTTTCGCGGTTTACGGATATCCGAGTATGCGGATCACTTTCCAAAGCGTGCTGACACGTTTCTACGTTATTTCAGCGCTCACTTCATCTCTGACTTCCTTCTGGGGAAGGGGCCTAAAATATCGGTTGATCTAGATGGAGCGACTACTCACTATCCGGCGGCGGTCGCTGAATTGACGGTGGGTTTACCTCTCAAGTCAGGTCCCTTTGAGCTCTCTAGCTATGGTGAGCTAACGATAGTCGGATTCACCTGTCGTTCTGAAGCAAGCACGGGTCTCGATGGAAAGCATCAATTGCACCTGCTTGCGAATGGGCGAACCGTAGAGACTCGAAAGGTTGACAACCTCTTGGGCGTCACAAACCTGCAAGTTGATGGTCAGTCCGACTTGGTATTCCACGGTTGTGTTTCTGGCGCCTATCTAGATGCGCGCGTGAACGAGGGTAGGACCGCGTTCAATTTTAACGAGAAGACGTTAAGTGAGATCGTTCGTGGCTGTATGGAGCAGGTGCGAACGAAGATGCTACCGGCGCAAGTCAATGCATATGCTGAAAAGCGAAGAGAGTACTACAATGATTTCGTTGTTCGTTACCCCACTTATGGATTCGAGGACGACGAAACGCAGCTGAAACGAGTTCCATTTCATGCGACTACCGCAGAGGAATTTGCAGCAGGCTTGGTAAAATATCAAATTCGCCGTGAAGAACAACGTCAAGACGCGCTTCAGAAAGTTATCGATGCGCTTGACCTGAGCAGTATTCCTAAAAATTTTTCGCAGATCGTCATCGAAGCCGCGAAAGACATTCAAATTTCCGAAAAGCTTGCGCTGGCTCAACACGTGGTGCGTCGCAAGCTCGCGTTGGAATTGCTTGATAAGCTCATCAAGCGGATTCGAGAGCGGCACGGTAAGGATGACGATTTTCATTTAGAAAAAACGCTGCATTCGTTTATCTGCCCGATTGGCATTAGAGGAGACGATCCCGGCGAGATAAAGAGTCGTGCCCACGAATTGTGGATTGTGGATGAGCGCCTCGCGTTTACGCGAGCCTTCTCATCAGACAAACGACTGGATGCAATACTTGCTGAGGGGGGTAGCGCGGATCGTCCAGACCTACTGGTGTGGGATCTTGCATATGGTTTGGGTGTCACCGAGTCCGACAATGACGATGTCGTAAATACTGAAGTGCCGTTGACCTCAATCATGATCGTGGAATTTAAGCGGCCGGGGCGTGAGGATTACAAGAAAGCCGAAGATCAGATCGAGTCTCAAATCACAAAGTACCTTTCTCAGCTAAAGGGTGGGCAGATAGAGACGTTTGATCGTGGCAAAGTGAGAGTTGCCCCTGATTGCGTATTTCACTGCTATGTGGTCGCGGATATCGTGGGTGACCTTGTCGAACAACTCTCCAATTGGGAGACGACGGCAAACGGCCAGGGTCGGATTCGTCCACTGAGAGGGCAGTATCAAGGGACAATCGAAGTGATTCAATGGCAAGACATCGTGAATGATGCATGGATGCGCAATCGAGCAACATTAAGGGCGGCGGGAATGAGCCGATCAAAACCAACATTGGCTGCGGCCAAAGCAGCGCGGCCAATCGAGGCCCCGATGTTTGTTGATCAGGCCTTTGAGGCTGCTGTGGAAGAATGATGCGTGCAAGCATCGGCCTCAGCGATGCCGCGTGCGTACCACGCCAGTATTGTTGAGAAATCTGGAATTGGTTCATCAGTTTTTCTGTCAAATGCAGAGATCGCTGCTTTGCAAGATACACAAGATCGAAATTGAAGGATCGGCGTCCCGGTAGATCAAAAAAATAGAAAAGTAAGTCGATACTCATTTTGCATCGCTTTCCGATTCTGAATCTATGTGCGCGTTGCAGCGTGAGCCTTGGCCGTTTGCTGGCAAGGTAACTGCCGATCAGGTGAAACTGATTCTAGGTGAGAAGGGCAATGTGTGGCCTGATAGCATCTTACTGGACGCTAACGAAGCAGGGGGAGTGCAGGATGGTTCAGAAGTTTTCTATTAAGAGAGAGCGTTGGTCGATTGAGGAAATACCCAGTCCAACAGGCAAGCGGCTCGCTGGCTTCGCTCTTGTTATTGGTGACGAGCATTTCCCCGAGTTCGAGTATCCGGAATCAAGAACGCTCGCGAACGGATTGAACAGCGCAGCCGATAGAAAAAATGGTTGCACCATTCCGATGGGAGACGAACAAATAATTGTCGAGCCGGCAGCCGATGGCGTCACCATATTTTGCTCAGGCAAACATAGTCTTAGCTCCGAAGAAGCAAAGCTGCTTGCGAAAGATTTGATTGCACCGCTTGCGCAAACACTTTCCGGCCCGCGATGATGTGGTTCGATAGATTTCGATTTTGGACTGGAAAACAAATGACAGGCAAGAACGTTATTGTCAGCGCTGTTGGAGTTAGTGCCGGTGTTGCCACGGCTAAGGCAACCATAACGACGCGCACAAACCTCGCGATGCCGCACCTAATGGCTGCGGCGCGATTTTCGCGCGAGGTCGGTGCCATTGAAGTCGCGAATGCGGGAGCACCATTTGGCCCATTCTGGGAGGATATGCGCGACTACGCCACTGCTAGCGTACTTATGTCCGCGGCCTCCGCGGAGTGTTATGCAAACGAACTGTATAGTGATCGTGAAAAGATATTTAGCGCTCATGATGCTACAGTGCTTAGCAAGTTTTGGGAGACGTTCGAGAAAAAATCGACGTTTGAAAAGCTTGATTTTGCATTAACTCTGCGTGGCAGGCCCGCTCTGGATAGGAGCTCATCTCTCGCCAAGTCTATGGAGAAGCTCATTACGCTTCGAAACGCATTGATACATTTCAAGCCAGAATGGTCTCACGAACTCAATCGACATAAGAAAGTATCCCAAAGCCTTGCTAACGAGTTCGTCCCGGCCAACGTTACCAAAGACACTTTCATCTTTCCGCGAGGATGGGTTGGTCATAGTTGCACTGTATGGGCAGTGACCACTGTGATCGACTTTATAGAGGATTTCGAGAGGCGGGCTGATCTGGTTGGTCGAACAGAGCGAACCAAATGGGGTCCGAAACTTACGCCATAGCGCGCAATCCCTTGCAACCAGCGATCCCCTGCGCTGTAATGGTGCGGGGAATTTTTCATGACGTGCATCTATTTGGGATATGCGCAGGGGTGGTGGAGCGTAGTCGGCCTCGTTATTGAAATCGGCGGCTTTATCATCTTGGCAATTGATGTTTCTAAAGAGTATAGCCGTTATCGAAAGGTAGAGAGTCTTCGCGCAGGCGCGCTCGCGGCTCAGAGAGAAGTTGATGCGTCAGTCCCGCCTGACAAGCCAGGCGAGACGCCAGAGGATCGGCTTCGACAATGGGTTTCGCTTGGGGGTGAAGACAACCTTAGAGAACGGTTGGTAATGCTACGGCGAACATTGGACCGCACTACGGCGAGGATTGCGTGGTTGGACTCCCTCCCGAAGGAGGAGCGCGTCGCTTCATACACTAAGACGCCAACCTTCCAAGTAATTGCATCCCAACTCCTGGCTGCTGCGGATCGAATTGCCGCTGAGAAATTTCGGCCCGCGCCAGTTCGGTTCGGAATATTCTTGGTGTTGTTGGGCGCATCTTTTCAAGTCGTTGGATCGTGGCCGTGTTCTTAGAATGGCTGTCACGAATCTGGAAAGGCGAGGGGGCGGACAAGAGTTCAGGCCTTCATGTGACGGTCATCGAACGCGACGAAAATGCGGAGCTTGCCGAATTGGCTGCGCTGATCGAAAGCGGCGACACAAGCCCGGAAACGCTAGAGCGCATCGCGAAGTTGATGGGGAAGAGTGATCCGAACGAAATCTGATTCGAGCTTGATCGCAAGCAGTGGTGAATCACGATAGCATCGTTGGTCTTCTTCCATAACAGCATTGCATCCGCAATGTTGCTAATTCGAACACTTCGGACAAAAACAGAGAGTCATGCCGCAACCAAACTATTCATTGCACTACGAAACCCTAATGGCGGTTGTGACTCATCTTGCAGTAAACAAGTGGCCCTTGAGACAGCCTCAGGGAATTGCGACTGACCTTTCGATTGATGTTTAGCATAAGACAGCGATAACCGTCGCTCTTATTGGGGCCGCCCTGACAGTTTTTGCGAGTGCTGTTTCATTGTTTATAGCGTTCTACAAATAGCGGTATCGGCCGCAGGGCGATCAAGTTGCAACGTCGATGGTCCGACGACTCATCGAAGATTGTCAAGCGTGGGTCGAATAAGAAGAGAGCAAACTAACCTAGCCATGGAGTCGGATGCGTGGGCGAGTTTGACGAGGCGTTTGAGAAGATTCTATCGGATGCACTAGCCAAGAGTGGTTTGGCTCCGGAAGACTTCGAAGCCAATCTTCATCCCATTATTCGCAACGCGACATCTTCGCTGGCAAGCGGTATGGCCAAAGGTTTGAAGCGGAACGGGCCAAAGCTTCTTCGAGAACAGCGTAAGGAAAATGCGGCCTTCGAAAAGCGAAACCTTGGTCGCTGGCGAAAGGCTTTTAATTTGGTCGAGATAATTTGGAATGTTTCGGCGGAAATGTCAGAAAAATTCAATACGGAATTTCGCGAGGCCGCCGCGGCTGATAAAGATTACAAGTTCGAAGCGTTGGTTCACGTCAACGCCAGGGCGCTTCTGGTCGCTAGTGAAGCAATTTACTTGGTCAAGGGAGGCTTTCCTGACGGGGCGCTTAGCCGATGGCGGACCCTACACGAGCTAACCGTGATTTCGACTTTCCTCAGCAAGAATGACGCTGAAGTTGCGCATCGCTACCTTGCGAGTTTTGATTTTGAAGCTCTTAAGGCGGCAGGCCAGATCAACACCTATGCAGAACGCGCAAACCTCGATCCTTTCGACGACAAAGAAGTGAAAGAAATGGAAGAGCGCTGCGCAGCGTGGACGGCGAACCTTGGGCCGAACTTAGAGAAAACCTACGGTTGGGCGTCGGTCCCACTTGAGAATAGGAGCCCGAACCTTCTTCACCTAGAAAAGGCTACCGGCTTGGATCACTGGCGGCCCCGCTTCAAATGGGCGTCGCGGCATACGCATGGAGGGCACCGCCCCATTGGTACGCTCTTGGCCGATAGAGAATCGCGGGAGGATATATATCTAATTGGGCGAAGCAATTCGGGAATGGTGGACCCGTTGCAGATGATTGCAATGACTCTGACTATTTTGACATCAAGTCTTTTACTTTCTCGCCCGAGCCTCGATCACAACGCCGCTGTTGAAACGCTAATGTTGCTCTCCGATGAAGTTGGGCCGGTCGCATTGAGAGCGGAGGCGGAAAGTCTTGCAAGATACGAACGAGACTCTGGATAGCATCATGCGAGTCCAACATACTGTCTTACTTGATCTAACGTAACTTGTTCTTTCGCTATTTGATTCTCTTGGTCCACGAATGGCGACAGCGGCATCCGAGTTGGTAGTACAAGCGGTTTTCCATCAAGGGCCTGTACTAACGCTATCGCCAACGAACCTATATCCATCCATCTGAAGAGAAGATGAAGTTGATGTGCAATAAGATGGGCTGGAACCTTGACTGATTTATCTGGGGCACGCTTGGAAAGATGCCCGAACGAAATCAACTCTCCCCAGTTGAACGCATCCCTGGCTTTGTTGAACTTTGTGAGCTGATCAATCAAATCCGTCAAAACATCATAAGCCGGGGTCTGCCGGAATGTCCCATTTGCAGGATCATATTCAAGCAGCAAGTCGGTGCTCAGCACCGAAGAAAATTGGGTCGCGCTGAATCCTACAGGGGGCACTAAGACAGCAAGATAGGCAAGTCTGTTCCATATCTTGTCGCTCAAGGTCACTGAACCTTTCAGATCCTCGCCCTTCAAGTTTATCGTAGCAGCGAGCTTATGTACCGAGGTGGCAGGAAGCAGAGGTTCGTCGTTAATGAGCGGCAGAATATCTCGCAAGAGGGATAGAAGTTGATTCTGAAGCGCCTTTCTACCGGCCGCTTTGCGGACAGGCAGTCCATTGAAGATCAATGGATCGAGAACGTCTCGAACATCGACGAACCCGCCGAAAGGATGAATCCAATTCCCAATCGGCATTTCGCCCTTGCCTCTTACCGCATCGGCTGTTTCTTTGTTGCGCGAAATCTCATCAATAAATGAGACGATGAACTCGCTGTCGGAAGCAAATGCAGAGGGGCGCGACATTATCTTTTGGCGAAGATCATCATCAACCTCGGACAGGGTCGTGAGATGTTTTTGCATCTCCTTTGAACCTTGTCGATGATTCCAAACCTCAGCCCGAACGAAAGACAAGAGGCGTATTTTCCCGACCCGCGCCAATGCATAGGCGGTTCTGTATTCCTGCTGCGTAATACTGACGCGGGTTGGTTCGTGGTGCCAGCCTCCAACACGGGTGCCAACCAACAGAAGAAAAATGTCGGCTTGGGGAATTGTATCGAGACAGGCTTGATACGAATGACGATCTAGCGGCTTTGTGAAGTCATTATATTCTGACGCCAGAACCCGACATCCACTTTCTTCCAAGTAGTTTTTGATAGCGCTTCGCAAATCGTGAAAGTCGTAAATTGTTGATGAGATAAATACTGTCGGTCGATCCATAGCCAAAAAACCTGCGCTCCGTTGCCCTCATATCCTGCCTTTAACTGTTCCTGAGATCAACCAGTCGATGAATCTGGTATTCCCGGTTATGCTTCAATGCGTCTGGCTGACAAAGTGCGTGAGGTCGGTCGCTACAGTCATCCGCGAAGGTTCGGGTGGACGTTGGCCGTAGCGCTATGCTCTGGTTCGGTGCTGGACGGCACGAAGAAAAATTGCCGCGACTAGGGGGCTCATGCACACTTCAGATACTCCATCATCCATAGCTGACAACGATACGATTGATTCAATAATCGACACGATGGCTATGCTGCTGTCGCAACAGAAGCTCATTCCGTTTTTTGGGGCCGGGCTTTCACGCGCCCATCTTGGATGCGCAGCGGCGGAGCTTGCGCAAGAAATGGCCCAACGTTTGGACGTTTCGTTCGACACCCTGTTGTCCGAGGTATCGGATAGTTTTTCCGACGCATTCGGCGAGATTCAATTTGTCGAATATCTAAGGAGCAAATTGGTCGTGCCGACGCTTGACGACGCAAAAGTGTCCACACATCGGCTGCTTCTGAGCCTTACGCAGAATCTCATCTATACCACGAACCAGGATAACATTTTTGAACTGACAGCGCGAAAATATGGACGACCCTATCGTCGCGTGGTGACCCTGGAAGATTTGAGTGAAGCGATTCCCGGTGAGCGGCTCTTGATCAAGTTCCACGGCGATATCGACATTCCGTCGTCGTTGGTCTTCGGCGCGCGATCCTACCAGGCGCGTATCGCAGCGAAAGACCACCCGTTGGACGTCAAGTTGCGGGGCGACCTTCTGGGTAAGCGACTTCTGTTTCTCGGATATAGTTTCAGCGACGAGAACGTCGCAAAGCTTCTCGACAACGTGCAGCAAGCTTTTGCAGGAAAGATGCCGCCATCGTATTTGATCGCTTTCGAATACGATGCGTCTATGGAAGCATTGTCAGGTGCCTATGGCATAACGATTGTCGATCCGTCCCGCCTGTTTCCGAACGAAACTTCGCAGGCCGCGGCCTTTGAACGTTGCCTCAAGACACTTTGCGATCGCACGGTGAGCCTTCAAGCCAAAAGAGGTCTTGAAGCAATGTTTTCGGGGGAAAAGCGCAATCCTCGCATGGCGACGGAATACGAAATTGATGCTGTCGCGCATGCCATCACTACCGAGCCATTTCAATCGGCAGTGAGTGCATTTCGTGCCGAGTTTGACCACACGATTGTGCCAGAGAGTCAGCTTGAGCGCGTGTTGGACTTGTTCCGGCAGCTTACTGAGAAAGCTGCGGCGACTGATGACAGCCACATGAACGCTCTCAGGGGCACGTTATTCAATCTTTACGTGCCCGCCGCGTTGGCGGTACAGGCGATGGCGTTTTTCATGGTCGTATGCAACCGCAGGCCGGTAAGAGACGGATTTGACAGCCTCACTTCCATCGTATGCCCCGCGATGCCTGATGGCTCCCATCCGGCCGCTGCTGCGATGGCGGTGGCTATCTTGCTCGCGCGGAACGAGGCGATCACGGACAACTTCCGGCGGTTGGCAACGTTTTGGTTCGATGGCTGGGAAGATGGGCCTGCGCAGATGCATCAGAGCGTGGCGCAAATGATCGAAGCCGCTTGGCGGGGCAGTGGGGCGGCCTTTCGTCCACTCATTCGACCGAGCTTCCTTCCGCGCAAAGGCTTTCACGAAATACTCGATGATCTTCAGAACAATTATGCCAAGCGTCTCAAGAACCCCGAGGCGTGAACTGTGGCGCATAATTCGCTTCCCCGGGTAACGCCCGTTCTCGGAGTTGAGCCCCCTTAATCGCTTAACAGCCCTCGCTGGTCGGTCTCGAGTCGCCGCATTAGCTCCTCAAAACGGCTATCGATCTGCCACGCAACCGCGCGAGGATCATCGGCACCGTTGATCGTCCAATGGTTGGTGACCGTGGTCGGGCCGCGCGTCGCCGTCGTGTTCGTCGTCGATCCAGCGACCGTAGATGCGCCGTCCGCCGTCAACCGGCGCAGCGTGTTGTTCGTCTCGATACGACCGGTCGCGCCGGGGATGAAAAGCTCAGGACCGCGCTCGCCGACAAGGTATGGCTTGCCGAACGACACCGGGCCGCCCATCGCACGCGCACCCGCCAGTGGGACGGAAGGTGCCGCAGGAACGCCGCTGCCCCCGAACCCGAGCGCACCCTTGATGGCGCTGCCGAGCTTGTTAGCGCCGTCGATGGCACTGGCGAACTTGCCGATCAGCCACTCAATTGCCTCGATAACCTTCTTGACGCCGCTGGCAGCAACGCCGCCGACCGTCTCGCCCCATGACCGCCACTTGGTGCCGGATTCGTCGAGCGGCCCCAGCAACTGACCAAGCCAGTTCACAACCGAACCAAAGCCATCAGCGAGCGACTTAACCGCGCCCGTCGCCGGGCCAAGGCCCTTCATGAAGCCATCGCCGAAACCGGCGAAGAACTCCTTGATACCCGACCAGTTGTTGTAGACCCACACACCCAACGCAGCGAGAGCGGCTACCAGCGCCGTGATGATCAGGCCGACAGGGTTTGCGACCAGCGCCCACATAGCGAGCCCAATGGCGCGTAAGGCGACGATGGGAAAGAGCAGGATCGAGCGGCCGAGCGCGAGCAGGCTACCGCCGAGCGCAGCCAGCGTTGCCCCGGCACCGAGCGCGGTCAGCATGCGAAGGCCGAGCGCCATCGCGCTCAGACGAGCGATCCCAGCAACGAACGCACCGCCGAGCAGACCGGCCATCAGCCGGATCGGCAAAAGCAACCCGAGCAGCGCGAGATTGAGTCCTTGCATGGCGAGCAGACCCACGCGACCGACCGCACCCGGGACGAAAAGCAACGGCCCGGCTGCGGCTGCGGCTGCGGCGAGGTAGACACCAGTCTTCAACAGCGCAGGACTCGACTGCGACAAGCTCTGCAACGACTCGGCGACGCGCGTGAATGCATTTGCGATGTCGCTGCCAACCGATTCAACAATCGTGTTGCGGAACTTCTCCCACGCTGCGCCGAGCTTGAGCAGAACCGCAGGCAAGCCTTGGTTCGCGATCTTGTATTGCTTCTGCGAGTAGCCGTCCGACTTCTTGGTGATCTCGTCGATCATCGCAGGCAGGTCGGCCTTCAACAGCGCCATGTAGCGCGAGATGTGACGCGCTTCGAGAATCTGAGCGATATCACCCGTCGTCGCGATACCTGCATCGAACTTCTTCTTCAGGTCGGTCATGAACTTGGTGATGTCCACCTTCGACCCGGCGGCCGAAACCGCGTCGTTCACCGACTCCGCGATCTGGCCCGCGTCCACCGCCGACGAACTGCCAATAGCGCCCTGTACTGCCTTGGTGATCTCGGCGGAGATGGTCGCCTGATCCTTCCCGCCCCGGTTCTTCAGGATGTCGCTGATCTGGCTCTTCGCCTTCGAGGCATCGAGACCATCACCCTTCAGATTCGTGATAATGCCTTCGGCCGTGACCGGCCGGGATTGCGTGTAGTCGCCAAGGTTCATGCCGATGCGGCTTAAGGCCGTCATGCCGCCCTTCGGCATCTTAACCAGTCGCACGATTGCCGAGCGCAGCGCGACACCCGCTTCGGAAGCGAGTACACCAGATTTCGCAAAGGCCATGACCATCGCCGTTACGGAATCAAGCGAGTTGCCCGTCGTGGCAGCGACGCCACCCGCAAACTTGAACGACTCCGAGATGTCTTTCATGGACGCGACCGTGGACACCGCCGCATAAACCATGCGGTCGGTGACGATGGTCGAAGACTTCATCGCCTGTTCATAGGTCTTCATCGGCATTTGGAATTGGGTCAGCGTCTTACTGAGCGACGCGCCGACATCGGTTGGCGTCATGTCGCCCGCCAGGGCCGAAGCAGCCAAGACCTGCTCCAACGCACCACGGGCCTGCTCGAAGGTGAAGCCAGCCTTCAGAAGTTCGGTCGCCGACTTCAGGATGCCCGTCGCGCCACCTGCGTCGTATCGCCCGGCCAAGTCTTGGGAGAGTTTCGCGAGAAACTGGCTCTGATCCGGGGTCGCTTCACCAAGGGCCTCCACCATGTTGCGGGCTTTGGCGAACTCGGAGGCATCCTTGATCATTTTCGCGCCGAACCACGCTGCGGGCGTAGTAACGCCGAGCGTCGCGTTGCGACCGCCGCGTTGGATCGCGGCCATTCGCTTCGATGTATCGGAAAGGTGCTTGTTGACGGCGACGAACGGCGCAGCCAGCTTCGCGCCGACACCCGCAAGCGTGGCCTCAAGCCCCTTAACCTGGGCCTTCGCCTGCGATACAGCGGTACCGAGCGTGGGGTTAACGCGCCCGCCGATATCGACATAAACGCTGAAAGCCTTTGACATGGTTGCTACCTGAAAGAGCGCGTGTATTCGTCGAGAAGCGCGACAATCATCTCACCGGCGCGTGCCGTATCCTGAGGATGAAGGTGCCGGACAGCGCGGCGCGGAATCCCGAGTACGTTTGCGAGAGAGCGGATCACGCGTGGGGCGTTGTGGCACTCGAACTTAGCAATGGCGGAATAGTCCGCCACCGAAAGCGTTTCGTACCGCTCGCCATCTAACTCGAACGGATGATCAAGCCGAATTTCGGTGGGCGCGATCATGAGCGAGGCCAAAAATACGATTGCGCTGCGAACGCTGGCGGCAGACGCGCTTCATCCAACGCGGCTTCATGTCGGGCCGGTCGCGCGCGAGTGGTGGTAATAACTTCACGCTGTTCGAGTACCGGCGTGATAATCTGCCCAAACCGGCCACGTACAGCACCGCCCGGACGGACCGGATTCCTGTCTGCGTCGAAGGTAGCGCGAACAGACGACTCGGTTTCGCCGGGATAGACTTCGTTCGGCTGCGCCGGATGGTCGCGATAAACCCAATGGGCTACCATCGCCCGCTGCTCGGTCGCAGCCACGCCACCGGTTGAGCGATGAATATCGTTGTAGCTGGCGACCGCCTCGCAAACGGGGTTGGCGCGCAACTCGATATTGACGGCGGCGCGCTCAGATTCAATGGCCTTCAGCTTTGCAAGGATGTCAGCGATAGCGGCGGCGTGATCAGCATATGTGGCGAGCAACACCTTGGCCTCTGCGTTAGAGGCTTTCGTCGCAGCCTTTGCGCGCCGGACCAATGCGTCATCGGTCGCCGCCTTAGCGACCGTCTCTTCGGTGGCGATCACAGCCGGGAGTTCTGCATTCAGATGCGCAACGAGAGACGCAAGGCGAGTGATGGCCCGTTCGGTCGCAGCGATCTCGCCCTCGATCTTGACGTGCTCGGCGTCGGACATTGCCGCTACGCCAGCAAGTGCGTTGCCAATCTTGGCGCGGTGCGCGGCGATTTCGGCCTCTGCATCGGCGAGCCGGACGCGGATGGTATCCGACGTAATGGTGGTTTTCGGCGCGAAGAATTTGGTGATCATGTTCATTGGTGGTTAGCCTCGATAGTTGTGAAGCGCGTCGGACGCGCGAAGCCACTCGGAATAGGCGCGCGCTTCCAGGGCATGCGCGCCGAATACATCAGCGGTCATGCCCAATCGAGCCATCTGGCGCGCGTAGGTGTGGCGTTCCTTCGCGGCGGTGTAGTTGGCGGTTGCTTCCTGCGCGTTGCGCAAGAGTTCTTCGCGTCGGGTCATTGGGCTCCCCCAAAGGTGTTCGCCGCGAGCCACACAGCGAGTTCGTCGGCAGGATACGCGGGTCGATTGCCGATCATGAGGAAGGGCGGACCCATTTCGCGGGCCGCGAGATTGCGCATGGTTTTCGTGCAGCGACCAACACGCTTTGCGGCCTGCGTTCGACTAAGGAAAGTTCGGGACATTGGAATCTCGTTGAGAAAGTGCTGACGTGACGGAGTGAGCGTCACGCCAGCTAGTTTGCACCCGGCGATACTTGTTGATGGAAGGCAACAAGTAACGGTCCAACCATAGGAAAGATCGGAACGATGAAAGAGTCCGATTCGATATCTCTTAGGTCGCCGAGGTCGCGCCTTCGCCGGTGCGCTTGCGCGGCGTGTTGTCATTGGCTTGCTTGCGGTTGAAGATGCGCGCGTGATGCGCCTCGCGGATAGCGCGTCTTTCGGCGACGTCCATCGCGAGGACTCGTTGCTCGACCGCAACGTCCAACACTGCTCTCCAGACTTCAGGAATGGTCATCTCACCCCGGCGCGCGAGCGCTACAAGGTCTCCGGCGAGGTCCGGAGGCAAGGCTTCAAGGCAGGGCACGGGCAAGAAGTCCCACCCGAGAAACGAGAAGCACGCTTGTAAGCTCTCCGCGCCGGGCCGATTCTTCCTTTTCCAAGCCTTGATACTAGCCTTTCTGACGCCGCTTCCCCATTCCAAGTCCTCCATGCCTACGCGCTGACGCGCGATCTCGGAGAAAAGCAGCTTGACGATTGGCGTAGCGCCTTCGGGCACGCTCACCGTGCGGCGGTTGGCACGGATCGGCGTGTGTGAAGGAGGGCGAGCGCGAAACGAGGACGGATAGAGCGGGGCGGTTGCGGCCATTGTGAAAGAATCCTGCGGGGTTTGGGTGCCAACAGGATCGGGCGAGGGCTACTGCGCTAACAGACAAAAGGAATCACCTATGCACGTGACTCACATTGCAGCCACGAACCGGTCGAGAACAAAAAGTGCCTTTTAAAATCGCATATCTGCGAATAGCTTGCCGTCGCGCGTCACCCGCATGGGGGTGGGCCTTGGAAGTACCTTTTTACCTTTGTGGGTCGGACAAAAACGATCACGAAATTCCTTTCGTGCAAAGCCTGCCGTTGATTACGGGTTTGGTCATTTGGACGAGACAAGCGCCGCTAATTCGGTTTGCTTTTGCTTGAGCGCGTTTAGCTGGGAAGCGAACCACGCGATATCGAGCGTGCTGTTCGCGACATCATCCTCTAGTTGGGCGAGCAATGTGTACTGCTCTCGGATCAACGGGGCTAGATGATCGTCTTTGAATGCCGCAATCAGGTGTGCGTCGTCATCCCTGTACTCGCTGACAGCATCAAGCATCGCTTCCATCACGCCAACGTCGAGAGATTTGACCTCCTTGTGAAACACGTAGTGTAGTTCAAGTTCGGTATCTTTCGCCTTGTCGAGACCGTAGGACTTGATCCCAACAGCAATCAGGCAAGCATCGGAGAGAACCGCCATTAACCAACGCTGCGTTAACAGCAGGCGCAAATTCTTCTCGTTCGCGGCGTTCTTCGCCCAATCTGCATCTTTGCACATGAAAGACCAGGATGCGACGTGCTTAGCGTCTTGCGAGACGGTGTACGCAGCGCGCCATGTGCGTTCCGCCATGATCAGCTTCAAGAGGCGTGACCTTTGCATTTGCCACGTTGCTTCATCTGCGATCATCTTAAGCTGCGACTTGCAATAGTCCCGCCAATAATCGAGCAGGCTGGTTCCGTTGCTGCCGACCCAACCCGCCGCGAGGCGCTTCCAATCGGCAGGCAATGGGGGTGATGTAATTATTTTGTCGGCGCTTTTTAGAAGATCATTGTACGTCAAAGGTCGGTGAAAAAGTGCTTTGAAGAATGCCATCTCTTGCGCCCCTCAGCGAGACGAACCACCACTGCGGTTCGGAAGCTTGTCTAAGCTCATTATTGCGTGGTGGTGCTACGTCCCGATCAACTTCACGAAAGCCGCGCCAGCACCGAACAGCGAGGCACCGGCTATCATTCCACCGATGGGAAACATCCAAACAGTTCGCGCGTCCTTCGCTGTCAAAGCGTGCTGTTCTGCGACAAACTCGCGAACCTCTGCTTGATTCCGTTGGATGCGGGCAATCTGTGCTTGCTGGTTCATTGTCGCAATCTCTAAATATTCTGTTCGAGGCCATCAAAGAACGCCGTGATCGAGCGCAGCACCGATGCAAATTCGCTTTTCAAACTTCAAACGATTCACCACTCCGTGGTTTCGTACATTTCGTACAAGCAACTCTAAGAGAAGGGGTAGGGACCATCAAAAGAACAGAACTGTGGGAGCAAGCTGTATGAAACCTATAACTACTATTATGCACTATATATATTACTGATACTGTTGCGATTTTTAGAAGGCGGTTTCGTACAAGCGCCCCCGTACAGAACAGGGTTAAAACCCGGTACGAATCCCAGAGCCCCCGGTTTCGTACCCTGTACGAAACCCCTTTTGTACGGAGCACCAAGAACAGAAACCCCGTGCCCCTATACTGCAACATCTCGGTGGACGTAGCGTTCACTCGGGCGTCCCCCACCGGTAGTTGTTGGGCGCCTCCGCAGATGGATGAAGCCACCCTGTAGGGCGTCCTTGATGATCTCGTCCCGTAGGGCCATGTGAACGCTACCGGCGAGCTTGTTGGCGATCCGGCCCACGGTGATGCCTTCCGGCCCAGCCTTCTTGATGAGGTCCACAATCCGCTTAAAGGTGCGCTGGCGCTCGTTGTCCGCAATCCGGGCATCCGCCTCTTGGATCATTGAGCACGTAGCGAGCCACGCCAGATCGATCGCCCACCGCATAATGGGCAAGTCAATCACCGGGGCATTTGGATTGACGCCGACCGCGACAGTTAGGGCAAGCTTCCAAGCATGTTCGGCCGCGCGATCAAGAAAGGACTCGCGTTGATCTTCCCCAGCAACCTTTGCAGATTGCGTCCGCTCATAGAAGACATTCACCGCATTGGTAGCGTCTTCCATCACGTCAACACGCCGGGCTGTGAACTTGTTCGCACCCGAAGACATGACAGCGGAAAGATTCCCACCGCCATGGACGGCGCTATAGATCGCCCGTGATGCCTCGATCAGGTGGGTGGGCGGTGCGGCCTCATCCGCCGTTGGCGTCGTCAGGCTGGGCTTCCGGGCTGTGACGTCGAAGATCATAAAGCGCGCAAGGAATCCGTCATATGTCCGGGCTGACGAAACCGCCGACCAAAAATCGCTTGGAGTCGACATACCGGAAACAACGAGGTTCGGATTGTAAAGTCGAACCGCGCGTGTTCCGGCGTAGGCCATGCCCGCATGGAAGTCTTTCGCGCGCGAAAACAGTTGTAGCATATCCGCGCGATCATCTCGTTGTGAAGTCCGACCTTTGGTCCGTCGATTTGCCGCAGAAAGCCACCAAACTCATCGAGAATGCAAAGGACCGACGGTTGTTCCATCAGCGTTTCGCGCAATCCAGATGCCGACATGAAGCGCGCCGGTCCAATAAAGCGATCCAGGCCGCTCGCGCTAGCAAGACTGCTGATGCACGCGCCAGGAAGGTCCTTCCCGAAACCGGAAGGCGCGACCGTGATCAGGAAAAGATTGGTGCGGGCGCGGCGTGGCGTTTCAAAACCTCGACCAGCAAGCGCCGCCACCCAACCTAGCGCAGCGGCCAAAGCCACCTCGCGACTCGGCATAGATGAAGATGCCTCGATCCAGTCAACGATCTCGCCGACCAGACCGGGCGGGTAAGTCAGATCAGAAAGGGATAGTTCAGACTTCGGCGGCAGCGTGGACGGCTCGATGTCATTGATATCGTCCTCAACGATTGCGGCATCCTCCAAGACAATCGGGCGCTCCATGCCCTTCCCGATGCCGCTGGCAATCGTCTTCTCAACGGCGGCGATTCTATCATCCGCCACCAAGCCGTTGCGGTGACAGGCCATCGTCAACGATGCCTCAACTTCCTCGCGCGTGATCGCACCCGTGGCGACGTATCCGCCCATCGTGAAGGCGGCCTTGTTGAGTAAGTCGTTTCGACCGCCCGCCAGTTCGCGAGCAAGTTCGTCGGACAACCTGTCCAGCACTGCACGAGCGCGGGACGACGACTCATCAACCGGATGTGTCAGCGCGACTTCAAGATTTCCACGCTTGGCGCTTCCCTTCTTGATCTCAGGCGGCGGATTCGCGATCCAGTTCGGCGCGAACGGAATATTCTTCAGATAGTCTTCGCGGCTCATTGGATCACCTCCCAAAATTGACCGGTATAGTAGATCGACGGTGGGCAGATGACGTAGCCACCATCGCCCTTCACCTCGATCCCTCGGCGCTTGAACTTGAAACTTGCCCGCCCTTCCGGTGGGCAGCGGTAATAGACATGGCGACCGCCGCTCCAGGTGCGAACGGTGCAGATGCTATCGAGCAGATGGAAACCCTCGGCGGCGAGGGCTCCCACGTCCGCATCTCCATCGACTCCGTGGCCTTCGACCGACTCGATGTCGAACACAATCACGCCATTGATAACCCCGGTGGGCAGTCCGATCATTACTCCGGAGCCAGCCTTGCTGAACATCTTGCCGACTTCGTTGGGGCTAGATGATGCACCGTGGAATCCGTTCGGAGTCAGCGGCTCCTTGTTGCTCCAATTGCAGGGAAAGACCGCGAACCCGCGTCGAGCCAACGTAACGGCGGCCGCGCTAATGTTGGTAGGGAGGTCGGAAAAGAGATGCTTATGCATTCGCGAGCATCCAGTTTTCAAACGACATGCCAAACGCCTTTCGACCGGTGCGCGCCCGATATTCGGATTGCGCGATCTTGAGCGCCAGTGCGGGGAGGGGGCTGCCCTCGATGCCTCTGCAGTCGTGCTTCAGAAGCCACCGCAGCGCGTCGAGCGCGACGGTAACCGACTGCTTGTTGCGATAAGTGAATCGGATGCCGGTGATTGAGCGGCTATCGCGTAACAGCGAGAGTAAGACCATCGCGTCAGGCGTGCCGCGAAGGTGCTCTACGTCTACCAACCAAGGGGCGCGATTGGAGTGAGGGTGATCGGAACGTGTTGCGGTGGAAACTTGTTGCGGATACATTACAGAAGCCTTGTGGTTGAGGTGAATTGATAGAGCCCTCGCAGCGCGTCAACGTTGCGGGGGCTTTCCTTATGCGGCCGGATCGACCGCTGTGCTGTTGATGAACGCGACCACGTCATTCAGATCGAACCAGACCTTGCCGCCGATCCGATGATATCGCGGCCCATAACCACGGGTTGCCACGCGGCGAGGCACTTCACCGTGTTGTTAAGAATGGCAGCGAGCCCCGGCTGATCGACATAGGTCTTGCCGTTCAATTCCATTCGCATTTGGTTCTCCTTAGCGATGGTTTGATGAATTGAGACGATGGTGGCAGGTGTTAGATGAAGTTAGGAGCCCGTTTGAGTATCCCCTCAAGAACCCCCATAAAACAGGCACAACTCGTCGTTCGCGCGTTGCCGCACGTCTTCTGTTTAGGTTTTTGTGAGGTATGTGGCGCTAAACGCCGGGCGAGCCGCCCGGATGAGTTAGGCGGCCTCGGCATCCGCCGGGTCAAGCGCGAACTCCAGACCGGAGATGTAGAATCTCAGCACGCGGGCGCAGAGTTCGGAATCGGTGGGACCCATGATGGCTACGCCGTTCCGCATTGCCTGCGCTAAGTCACCCACGTAACCCGCAACAATCGTGCGCTCCATGTCGTCGAGATGTTCACTCACGACCTTGAAGTAAAGGGCCTTCGCGTAGTGGTTGAGCGCTTCCGCGATCAACTCCCGGTCGGGATAAGCGATCTCGTTCTCTTCGCGCAGCATTAATTCCTGCGACAGATTGCGTGCGCGGAGGATGGTGTGTTCGGCTTCGTTCTCAGTCATAGTC
>ENA-OOPE01000002-OOPE01000002.1-human-oral-metagenome-genome-assembly--contig:-NODE-2-length-19176-cov-15.764765_pt1 | contig 19176 bp, 17 predicted proteins | sample MGYA00245299_ERZ501140 | MGnify/ENA primary metagenome ERZ501140 (study PRJEB25959, sample SAMN05335011) | human oral metagenome | host: human-associated | place: USA: California | collected 2014-04-08... | reverse complement strand
GATTTTTTATGCCCAAAAAAACAAGCGGGCAATTTTCGATACTATTCGGATTGCCATTTTTTTGCTGCCCTTACCCACCCCCTTCAATGACTGTGACATCCTGGATTACTGCGAGTACTGCAGGTCGCCTGATGGCCGAGTCGGGACACTTGAACTCTGGCAGCGCGACGGAGCTGATCCTGTTGAGCTTTTGAGCGCCTGTGAGCGAGAACAGCTTGAGCGACTGCTCGCTGGGCTCTGAGCATGCATGCAAAACGGCGGATGGATGCTTGGCAACTTCAGTCATGTCGAAAACTGCATCCAAAACTGTAGCTATGACATCATTTTCATCACAGACGGTTGCCACCAAGGCTTGGTAGGCTTACCAGGATTTTTAACCTGCAATCCGGGTAACTGCCAATCTCCGATGCAACCACAAATATAAACGGCCCTGCCCTCACCAACTGCTCAATATACCAATCGAATAGCTAGTGCTTGGCTTCCGAATAGGAGTTACAAATTGCTGAACCGTCCCGACAAAGACGCGCTCCGTGCAATGCTGGAATCGCAAGTTCAAGAAAAGCTGCAGCTCGACCCTGTAGTGGTCTAATGAAACCGGACACCCATTTAGGCGAGAATGCTCGCCAGATCGAGGTGTCAGATGACTAAACAACGCCGCTCCTTTACTCCTGAATTCAAGCGCGAGGCTGCCGACCTTGTGCTCAAACAAAACTACAGCTACATCGAAGCCAGCCGTTCGCTCGGCATTGGTGAGTCGGCATTGCGCCGCTGGGTTGACCAGATTCAGAAAGAACATAAAGGCGTCACCCCGCAGAGCAAGGCACTGACTCCGGAACAGCAAAAAATTCAGGAGCTGGAAGCCCGGATTGCTCGGCTTGAGCGAGAGAAATCAATACTAAAAAAGGCTACCGCGCTCTTGATGTCGGAAGATCACGAGCGTTCGCGCTGATTGACCAGTTGAGGGCACATGAGCCGGTTGATTGGCTGTGCAAGGTGTTTGACGTCACTCGCTCGTGTTACTACGCCCAGCGCCTGCGGCGCCGCACGCCGGATGTTGAACGGCTTCGATTGCGTAGTCGCGTAAGTGAGCTGTTCTCGCAAAGTCGCAGCTCTGCGGGCAGTCGCAGCATTCTGTCACTGATGCGTGAAGACGGTGAGCAACTCGGTCGATTCAAAGTGCGTAGCTTGATGCGCGAGCTTGATTTAGTCAGCAAACAACCCGGCTCCCATGCCTACAAACGAGCAACAGTAGAAAGACTGGATATCCCGAACACATTGAACCGCGAGTTCGACGTGCCTGCGCCCAATCAAGTCTGGTGCGGCGATATCACTTACATTTGGGCGCAAGGAAAGTGGCATTACCTGGCTGTCGTCCTGGATCTTTGTACGCGTCGGATCGTGGGCTGGGCGCTGTCGGAAAAGCCAGACGCTGAGCTGGTGATCAAAGCGCTGGATATGGCTTACGAGCAGCGTGGCAGGCCTTCGGATCTGCTATTCCACTCAGACCAGGGATCGCAATATGCAAGCCGACTCTTTCGCCAGCGGTTGTGGCGATACCGCATGCGCCAGAGCATGAGTCGACGAGGAAACTGCTGGGATAACGCACCGATGGAGCGCGTATTTCGCAGCTTGAAAACAGAATGGATACCGACCGTGGGCTATCGAACTGCGCAGGAAGCACAGCGCGATATCAGCCATTTTTTGATGCATCGCTACAACTGGATTCGGCCTCATCAATTCAACGATGGGTTGGCTCCAGCGCGGGCCGAGGAAAAACTTAACGTCGTGTCCGGGATTAGTTGACCACTACAGTCGCGTACTGGAGAAAGCTAGCAGTGTCCGGCTCGATAAAGCGTCATGGCGAGCCGGGCCTCACGAGCTCGAAGGAGCGATAGCTACAATCACTTGAGCTGCCATCCTGACTGACACGTGCGATGAAGCTAGGTTAGGACTCCCCTCTCCAATCGATGGATAAGATCGAGGACAGCGTTCGTTTCTGCTCTAGTCCCCAACATATCCAAGGGTGGCTTCGAACCAAGCCCCCGAGCCGCCGAGTCCATCCACCCTCTCGCCTCTTTCACATCACCGTCGAACAACACAAGGGCTTCCTGAAAAACAGCGATCAAGGAAACCTAGCGATCGCTTTCGACGGTGCTAAAACGACCTGCTTTCGCCCGGCGTGCCAACGTTGAGCCGACCCTGTAGAACTACTGAATGCCTGGGATCGGGAACAGCTCGAACGACTGCTCGCTGGCCTTTGAGCCTCCATGCCAAACTGCAGATGAATGTTTGGCCACTTCATTCATCGAAAGCTGCATCCAAGACTGTAGCTATGACATCATTTTCATCACAGACGGTTGCAGCCAAGGCTTGGTAGGCTTACCAGGATTTTTAACCAATCCGGGTAACTGCCAAACTGCGATGCAACCATAAATATAACGGCCCTGCCCTTACCAATTGCTCAATGTACCAATCGAATAGCTAGGCCTGGCTTCCGAATAGGAGTAACAAATTGCTGAACCGTCCAGATAAAGACGCGCTCCGTGCACTGCTGGAGTCGCGAGTCCAAGAGAAACTACAGCACGACCCAGACGCGGTAACGACTTATGCAGCCCAGCCTGTCCCTGACCGAAAACCGTACACCAGCAAACCCACGGTTCAGGACAAAGCATTTCACAAAGAGCTCGAGCAGATGCGTGCAGACGCCGAAGCTGGAGTGATTCATACGCCTAAGTGCGAGCCGGAGGACGGAGGCACTCCGAGCCTGAAGCTTGATGATTATCCGGATCTGTAAAGTGACGCCGAGAGCCTGCGGGTGTTGAACGGCATGCCGGCTCAGGCGCAATGAAGACCACGTGAGAAAGCCACCTATAAAATTATGATCGAAGAGTGGGATGGCGACGGCGCAATTCGAATTCCCGATGGGGCAATACAGGAACTGGAGCTAGATGTCGGTGACGCCCCTTCAAGATGATTCGATTTGATCCAGAACCACAACACCCTCAATCCCAAGAACCTCGCCTGACTCCGAGTAAAACCCTTTGCCTCTTTCCAGCACTCGCCGAGTTATGCCATCAACACCAACCAAGCGAAACCTGAGTACGAACTCTGTGTGGGCCCCCAGTGCCTGCTGCACTGCCTCCCAGACCTGCTGACGATCATCCTCATGGATCAAGGCAGCGTAATTACTGTTGTCCAAAAGCTCTCTTGCTGTCTTTCCGGTAAGCCCGAAGCAACCCACATTCACGTACTCCATAGTGAATTCTGGATTGTTGCGACACCGATATACCATCGCTGGCAGCCCCTCAATCAGGTTTGAAAGGCTACGGTGAGTTGTCTGTAGCGACTGTCCTTGGCGAACCTTTTGACCGACATCTACTAAATTCAGATATGCGCTCCCATCTTGCCACTTGGCCGACGTCTGAAGCCAAAGAAGGGCCTTGGAGCCGCAAATGAAACGGAAGGTTTCGCTTTCCCCCTTTCCATTGATGGGCAAGCAGTCCGCGTAGCGTTTCCAAAGCATTTGATCTTGGGGATGTACAAAATCAGATAGCTTCAATCCCAGCAAAGGTTGCGAAAAAAGATCATTGGCAAATTGATTGCACCACAAAACTCTTCCTTCAGAGTCCAACTCCAAAAGCGCGGACGGAAAGAGATCCGCATGCGGAGGCGCGTTATCACCACCCCAAGACTTTGGCCGCACATTATCACGTCGACCAAACAGCGCCCCGCCTCTTGCCCAGTCAAGCACGCTCTTCATTTTCGTTCTTCCAAAGTGTCGTAGCCATGCGCCAACGCGGCGACTTCAAGCCGGGAGTTGACCTGGAGCTTGCGCAGTAAGTTGCGGACATAGATTTTGACCGTCCCCTCACTAAGGTTCATCTGACGGGCGATCAGCTTATTGCTCATTCCACGAGAAATAAGCTCCAGGGTCTGCCTTTCACGCTCAGTTAGGTCTTGGAGGCTAATGGATGTAATCGGAGATGCATCAGCGCATTCGCGCAGAACACGCTCAAGCTCATCGTCAAGAATGAGGCGCTGCTTCCCCTCATTGCGCAATAGGGCCAGGATACGCTCGGCCGAAGTATCCTTGAGGATGTAACCATCAGCCCCAGCTTTGAGTGATGCCATGAACTCCTGTCTGTTCATTGAAGCGGTCAACACTACGATCGTGGACGCTAAACCCTCCGCTTTGAGAATTTTGAGGGTTTCGATACCGGCCATGGTCGCCATGTGAAGATCTAGCAGGATGATTTGTGGTTGAAGTCGCGTCGCCAGCGCGACCCCCTCAACGCCATTCGATGCCTCACCCACGACTGTAAAGTCATCTGTTTCAGCGAACAAATTTACCAAGCCACGCCTGAAAAGAGGGTGATCATCAATCAAAAGAATCGTGGTCGTATTCATCGCTTCACCCAATCCCAATCGGTAGCGTAATTTCCAGCTTTGTCCCTCTACCCTGCCCGGATACAACTTCTAATCTAGCGTCGATTGAACGTGCACGCTCACGCATGATGGCCATACCGTAATGGTGGTCGCGGCTACCATCCCCATCGAATCCGATGCCATCGTCCTCAATGCAAACCTCTACATGACGATCCACTTGGACAAGCGAAATACGTGCTGATCGAGCGTGGGAGTGCCTAACAATGTTCGCCAAGCCCTCTCTAATGATCTGCAAGATTTGCAAGGTTACATCGGAGCTCAGCGCTCCCTCTACAAGCCGGTTATCCAGCTCGAATAGGATCGAGCTACGCCGGCCGTACTCTCTGAGTGATGCCTCTAATGCCAAGCTCAATGTGGGTTCTTCCAGAGTAAGGCGGGTGCCAGCTATTAGCTCTCGAATCTGCCGTTGAACTTGCTCAAGCCCTGAACGCACCTCGGCAACCAATGCAAGGCTTCGCTCCGCGCTCTGACGCTCACACGCCTTTTGCAAACTCGCGGTTGTAAGACTCAAGTACCCCAGTTGCTGGGCCACAGAGTCATGCAACTCCCGCGTCAAATACTCTTGATTCGTCTGTTTTTCCTTCTCCACATTCATCCGGATCGACATCGCTGCCAGAATGACGGTGAACAGTGTTTTCGACATTTGTTCGTAGTCGACACTATTGAATCGAGCCTTCGAGGGGACAATCTGCAACTGCAAAGAGGCGCCGGCGCGCGCGTCATTGTGAGTGGCCATGAAGGTCTTGCGGCTAGGCGAGACGAGGGAACCAGACGAAGCGAAATAATCAGCCACTACAGGGTTTCGTACGAAATCTGGGGCCCGAATAACGAGATGCGCTTGAGCCACGTCAAAGTAACTGGGCATTTCGGAAAGCAAGATGGTAAGGGGATCGTGCCAGTTGGCAGAGGTGATGAGGTCAAATCCAAGTTTAGATACTGAGGGCGAAAGCGCCCACTTGGCAAAAGACGGTATGCCGTGGTTTGAGTCTGCCGTTGGCCGACTCGAAAACAAACCCTTCCAAAAACCTATGAAATCCAAGCTTCAACCGCCCTATTCTCTATCGGGAGCCCCTCCCCGAAAACCACGCCGCATCGGGGTAATTGGGTACTACCAGCACAGCGTTCGAGCGGGTACCGGTTAGAGGCCGGTACCCGCCAAGTGACAGAACGAAAGCGATATCCTACGATCCGAAAGGTGACTCAGGACACCGTTCCACTCAATGCCCCTAAATTAACATCGCCAGCCTTAGACTGCTCAAGGAAATCCTGCTCACCCAACTCGATTGCCTTGGGAACCGAGAGCCAACGAGCTAAAAGTGCACCACTGACGCCGCCCAAAAATTTCCCGCTCATGATCGCGACGATCATGGTGGGCTGAAAGTTGGCGGTGAACGCTAGGTGATCACCAATAACCCAAGCTCCACATACTGCATAGGCAATACACATCACCTTGTCTTTAGGGCGCATGATTGCCACCAAGCGGTACATTGCAAGAATGTTAGCCGCAGCCGCTAACATGCCAGCGGCACCCGTGGTATCCAGGCCAAAACGGCGACCCAAGGCGCTCACAGGCTTTTCGAGATATTTTCCGATTGCATAAACCATCGGAAATGCCCCCGCTAACATGATGCCTCCGTAGCCGGCTATTTCTAACGCGCGGAACTGGTCTGCTTTGTCGGCAATGATCGGGTCGAACCCCCAATGACCGAAGACGAAGGTAAAGAAGCCGGTGAAATACTCTACGATAGAGAATGCCAGTATCATCGTGATCGCTCCGTACATGATGCGTCCGAACCACAGAAAGCCTCGGATCATTTTGTCAGGAAAGAAACGCAGACCAAGAGCTAGTACCACACAGAAAATAATGAGTGGAAACAAGTTCCTAAGGATCACGGCGAAGCTTAGTGAAATCTGGTAATTAGCCTCTAGATTACTCCCGATGGCGTCACGCACCATCGGCTCACCCAGTGCCAGCACTGCACAAGCGACAAAAACTCCAATCGGAATGCTTAGCAGCCCGGACATGATGCCTAGCGCCATGTACTTGTGATCTTTCGGCTGCAACATCGCAAGGCCGACAGGGATCGAGAAAATGATGGTGGCTCCAGCCATGTACCCTACCACCATGGCCATTAGCCAATTTTCTTTCGTTGTAGCCAATACTTGAGCAAGCTGGTAACCACCCATATCTACAGCAATGATGGTCGTGGCACCGATAGCTGGATCAGCTCCAATGGAGGCAAACACCGGCCCAAAGGTACTTTCAACAAATTTCGACAAATAAGGAAGTGCGGCCATTATTCCGGCAACCGGAATAAAAGTTGGCCCTATACAATGAATCCCTTCAATAAACTCTTTGCCCATTCCTTGTTGGCTATCCCGAATTGCAGCAAGTGCTCCAAGCACTACAAAAATCATGATCACATAGGTTACGTAAATTCCTATCTGGCCCATTACCTGGCTCTCCGTTCTTATAGACCATGGCGTTTTAACCTTGGTCATTGGTTATCTGGATGGCAGATTTGAAGGTTTGGAAGCGGCTTTCTTGTTCTTGTCACCAGCCTTAGCAAACGCCTGAGGGCCAATTTTGTCAACACACACCCACGCAAAACAACACCAATTTATCGATACGCCCGTTTGAATGTGGTATTTTATGAATATTTATCGTTGTTTTGACCTAAATACCACACATACCAGCCACATCCCATTATTCCCTCCAGTGTTCGATTGAAGTAATAGGTCGTTAACTATTCCTTTAGGCGTATGCCGTACCTCGAGAGGAATATTGTCATTTTCCCTGCTGAGGATAATCTTGGAGCACGACTCATATTCAAACAAACACAGGGTCTGCAAAAATGAATAATAAAAATCAAATCATCAAAAGATTTAACACCCTCACTCCTGCGCTTGATAGGCGAAAGCTGCCTACGCTCTAGCGCATCTTCCAGCATCTGCCCTTCTTTAAAACTGGCCCGAACTCTTATGTATGAAGTTCAGCGCGAGAGCGTGGCCATTACTTAGCCGTGGAGAATAACAATGCAACAATCCTTCGACTCGCATGCACGAATCGTCATCATTGGAGGCGGTGCAATCGGCTGTTCGCTTGCTTATCAACTCACCAAAAGAGGCGAGCGCGATGTGGTCGTTCTGGAGAAGTCTCAGATTACCAACGGATGCACATGGCACGCTGCGGGATTGGTAGGCCAACTTCGTGGCAGCCTGAACCTCACCCGGCTGATGCAAAACTCCGTTGCTGTGTTCGATGAGCTGGAAGCAGACTCTGGGCACACGATTGATTGGCGCAAGGTAGGCTCTCTTCGCCTGGCATCCTCCCGTGATCGCTGGAGTGAAATCCGCCGCTCAATGACTTTGGCAAAGAGTTTTGGCTTTGAGTGTCATTCACTCGACGCCAAGCAAGCCCTGGATCTGTTTCCATATATCGATCCTGAAGGTGTCGTGGGCGCTGCCTTTATCCCGTCTGATGGCTACGTTGACCCATATGCGCTAACTCACGCGTACGCAGCAGCTGCCCGTAAGCGTGGCGCAAAAATTCGCGAAGGCGTTCAAGTCACCGACATCATTAAGGATGGCCGTCGTGTTATCGGCGTTTCGACAGACCACGGAACTATTGGCTGCGATATCCTGGTGAACTGCGCAGGTCTCTGGGCAAAACGTATCGGTGACATGGCTGGCGTACACCTTGCAGCTGGCGTGGTAGAGCACCAGTACTTCCTAACCGAAAAGAAACTAAACCTCCCGAAAAATTTGCCTACCCTCCGCGATCCGGACAAAAACTTCTACCTCAAACCAGATGTCGGCGCATTCGCGATCGGCGGCTGGGAAGATGGTACCAAGGGATGCTGGCGCTCTCGCCCACCATTCGATTTCGGTCGCGAACTGTTTCCAGAAAACATGGATCGTCTTGAGCTCTTCGCACTCCCATGCTCGGAACGCCTGCCTGTACTGAATGAAATCGGTATCCAGACTGTCATCAATGGGCCAATCCCTGCATCGGCAGACGGCGAGCCCATCATGGGCCTGGCTCCTGAGCTTGATAACTTCTACGTAGCGTGTGGCTTCACAGCAGGAATCGCGGCATCAGGTGGCGCAGGCGTCGCCATGGCAAACTGGATTCTGGATGGAGATCCTGGCATGGATCTTTGGGCATTCGACGTCCGTCGCTTCGGAGCCCCTCATAGTGTTGGCCGCTACCTCGAAGAACGAGCAATCGAGGCCTATGGCAACTACTACAAGATTCACTGGCCGGGAGAGGAAAGCAAAGTTGGACGTGGCCTCCGTCGGTCGCCGTTCTATCAGCAACTCAAAGATGCCAATGCAGTTTTCGGCTCTAAATTCGGTTGGGAGCGTCCGAACTGGTTCGCCCGCCCAGGAATAGATAGTCCAACGGAAATCTCGACTTTCGAGGACAAGCCGAGCTTCTTTGGCGCGGTTGCTGAAGAATGCAAAGCCATCCGTGAACGAGCGGTATTGATTGACCAAACATCGTTTAGCAAATTCGAAATCAGCGGCCCAGGCACCCTCGAAGCACTGCAACGTATTGCGGTCAATGATCTGAGTCCGAAAGGCAAAGCAATTTATACACAGCTTTGCAACGAGAAAGGTGGCATCGAAGCTGACCTGACATTCGTGCACTTGGAAAATGATCGCTTCATCATGGTTACCGGTTCAGGATTCGGTGTACGTGACAGCGACTGGATTCGCCGTCATTTGCCGGCTACCGTGCAAATCCGTGACATTTCGAACTCGTTAGCTACTTTGAATATTTGTGGCCCGCTGTCCCGGACAATTCTCCAGTCGGTAACTGACGACGACGTTTCCAACGAAGCCTTCCCATACCTGAGCGCTAAATATATCGAGGTCGGCTTTGCTCGGGTTCTCGCGGTGCGTGTAGGGTATGTCGGTGAGTTGGGCTGGGAGCTCTATATCCCACAAGAATACGCCGCCGGTGTTTACGACACTCTCTGGACTGCAGGTCAGCCTCATGGCATCGCTAATGCGGGTTATCGCGCAATCGATTCCTGCCGCATGGAGAAAGGCTATCTCTACTGGTCGGGCGACATCACTCCTGACTACAACCCATTTGAAGCTGGATTGGGTTTCTGCGTCGCATTCGACAAGGGAGAGTTCATCGGCAAGGACGCACTTGCCATGATCAAAGAAAAAGGTGTTAGTCGTCGACTGTGCTCCTTTGTCGTAGATGACTTCGCTCCTTTCCACGGCGGCGAGACCATCCTTAAAGACGGGGTAGTCATTGGTCGTACAACCAGCACCGCGTACAGCCATCTCCTGAAGAAGACTATCGCATTCGGTTACGTGCCGGTTGAGCTGGCAAAAGAAACCGACTTCATCATCGAAGCGTTGGGTCAGCAATATTCCGCACAGCGAGGTGCTCGCTGCCTCTACGATCCGAAATCAGACCGCCTGAAGGACTAAAATCATGGAAACGTTAGAAGACATGATTCTGGAGATGAAACCTCTCAAGCGGTACGGCCCGATTAAATCGATAGCGAGGCTCGGCGGACTTACAAACCGAGTATTTCGAGTGGAGACCGCTGAGGGCGTTTACTGCCTAAGGCTTCCAGGTGAGGGCACCGAGGAGTACATCAATCGCGGGCATGAGTGTGTTGCTGCCAAAGAAGCTGCCCGTGTTCAAGTCAGCGCTCCGGTTGAGTTTTTCGATATTCGTACCGGCGTGTGCCTTACCCATTTCCTCGATGAAGTGGTCACTATGACGCCTTCTCTTTTCACGTCTCGCGATGGAGCCCCTAAACGAGCCGCGCTGGCGATGAAAAAACTGCACACCAGCGATGCGCAATTTGCCAGTCATTTTGACGTGTTCAAAATGATTGATGAATACAGGCGCATTCTGGAACAGAAGTCCGCCAAGGTGCCTTCAGGATACGACACCATCATTGGCATCATGGCTGAGGTACGGGAGGCTCTGGAGACCAATCCTTCGCCCCTTGCACCGTGCCACTGCGATCCATTGTGCGAGAACTTTCTCGATGCTGGTGATCGATGATGATTGTCGACTGGGAATACTCTGGCATGAATGATCCGATGTGGGATCTAGGCGACTTCATCGTGGAGGCTCAGTTATCGAAATCTGCTGAAGCTGAGGTATTGCAAGCCTACTTTGACGGCGAACCGCATCCAGCCGAGCTTGGCAAAATTGTAATCTACAAAGCGATGTGCGATCTGCTGTGGTCATTGTGGGGACTCATCCAGTTCGCCAATAAAAACCCCGCTGACGACTTCTGGGCCTACGCCAACACGCGATTTGGACGCTGCCGGCAGCTCATGAGTAGTAAGGAGTTTCCTGGTCATCTGCGTGCAGTGAAAGAGGGGGCGGAGGAGCTTACGGAATAAGCTAAATCCTCGAGTAGTAAGCAATCAAAAAATGCCCCGAGTCGCGAGATATCGGGGCATTTTTTCAAGTCATTTGATCTGGCTTTTGATTTTTACACCTCAAAGGGGTGCAATGATGGCTCCCGAACCCGGGGTGTCTCCACCAGACGAACAAGCCTTGATTTCAATGGGCGGTTTGTACGAAGTTGAACGCCAAGCAACGTACATGAGCGATGTGGATCGCTGGCGAATACGCCAGGAAAAGACATCGCCTATCATTGCGAAGCTGCGGGGCTGGATGCGGATGCCGGATGCCGGCCAAGCGTGATCCGATGCCTAAAGGATCAGCAAACCCCAAGGCACTAGCCCCCAGCCTTAAACTCTGGGTTTCGCTGAAGCGGTATCTGGATGATGTAGGGCGTACCCATCGATAACAATCAGGTGGAGAACCAGATCCGGCCTTGGGGGCTAGGACTGGTTGTTTGCCGGATCGTTACGCAGTGGTAACGTGCGGCAGCAACCATAAGTCTCATCCAATCCGCTCGCATGAACGGTCATGATCCGAATACATATCTCAAAGATGAGCTCACACCGCTGCCGGCGCAGCGCGTGAGTGACATCGCGAATCTGTTATCGCACAAATGGCATCCAATGGAGGGAGAGCAATCGTAGATGGGGATGCTCTCCCAGCCGTCATAGGCCTGTATTAAGCCTTGGTGGCACCACACGTATTCAGCCGAAGCGTTGCCTTCGGCTGAGCCTTACCTTCATTTCCTATTGAAGAGTTGACTCATTGATTCAGCCTGGTCGTCATAGCTGCCGTGTCAGACCGGCTGCCAATTGGCAGGCCACACGTTTTCTAACGCGCTGCCAAGCCGGCGAGCGACAGACGACACGGGCTCCGTACTCCCAGGAATCCGAAGAGAAGAGTTGAGTAGGTAGAGTGGCACAACTACATGTGGCTGCGTTGTGACATCAGGGTGAGGAAGAGATATCCCGGATACCGATCCCGAGAGATCGCCGTAGAAAAGAAGATCAATGTCCAAGGTCACGAAACTACAGAACATCGCTCGATGATTATCGAGCTCGATTTTTTTGGTGATATTCCGCAACTCACTTAACGAGTGAGTTGTATAGCATGCGATAGCCAGGTTATAGAACGGCTCTTTCATCGCGCCTACACCATCGCTCTCAACCACTGGCGAAAGTTGAAGCCCTCCTAACTCAGCCCTCAGCGCATCAATGCCGCGCTGGAGATAGCGCTCCCGCCCTTCGGGGAAGTTGCTTCCTAATGAGAAACACACCCTGACTCCAGGGTGTGTTGTTCCAATAGTTAACGACGTGTGCGACGTAACCTCTCGATCCATCATTGCAGCTCTAGTACAGGCCAGCCTTGGGCAACGGCAAAGGCGCGCAAGCGAGCATCTGGATCAACCGCAACCGGCTGACTGACCGTTTCCATTAAAGGAACGTCGTTGTACGAATCACTGTAAAAAAATGTATGGGTAATTGCATGATCACGACCGGATGCCCAGTCTGTGAACCGAGCAATTTTCCCTGCTTGATAGCACGGAGTACCCGTTATGCGCCCCGTGTACTTCCCGTCAATCATCTCCGGATCAGTGGAAATGACATTTGGAATTTTCAGGAGGTCAGCAATAGGTTGCGTGAGGAATCTATTGGTTGCGCTGATCAAAACGAGTACATCACCTCGACTTCGATGCTGATCGAGCAAGTCCACTGCCCGCTTCTTGATCACCGGCTTAACCCAGTTTTCAACGAAGTCAGCACGCCACTGGTGGAGATCCTCCAGAGGAAATCGCACCAAAGGCTCCAGCATAAAATCCAAGAAACTGGGATAGTTCAAAGTCCCAGCATGGTAGTCATCTGAAAACTGTTTAGCCTTGGCAACGTGGGCAGTAGGCTCGCCCACTATCCCTTTCTCGGCCAAATAGTTTTGCCACATGATTCCGCTGTCGCCATCCAGCAATGTGTGATCCAAATCGAACAAAGCTACCTTCATGAGTACTTCTCTTCATTGTTGTCAGAGGGCGCTACATATTCTGGTAATTCGGGCCCCCTCCCCCCTCAGGAGTAATCCACACGATATTTTGTGAAGGATCCTTGATGTCACAGGTCTTACAGTGGACGCAGTTCTGGGAGTTGATCTGCAGCCGAGGCTGATCATCGCCGACAATTTCATAAACGCCAGCGGGGCAGTAACGTTGTGCCGGCTCGTCGAAAATTGGGAGGTTGGTGCCAATGGGAACGAGGTTGTCCTTGAGCGTCAGGTGTACAGGCTGGTCTTCTTCGTGATTCGTGTTCGAGAGGAAAACAGAAGATAGCTTGTCAAAACTCAGCACCCCATCAGGCTTGGGGTACTCGATCTGGATCGACTCTGCGGCTGGTTTAAGGCAGAGATGATCGGCGTTTGGTCATGCAGCGTGAAAGGCAACTTCCCACCGAACCAATTCTGATCGATATAGTTGAAGGCACCACCAGCGACTGCACCAAATTTGTGAATGGCTGGGCCAAAATTACGACTACGGTACAGCTCATCGTACACCCAACTCTCTTTGAACGACGATTCGTAACCTATTAGCTCGTCGGCTCCTTCGCCGCCATTGAGGAGAACCTCTGCAATGGCATCAGCTGCAAGCATGCCGGACTTCATGGCGGTATGGCTGCCTTTGATCTTGCTGAAGTTCAGTGTTCCCGCATCACATCCGATGAGTGCGCCACCTGGGAAAATCATCTTGGGCAGTGAGTTCAGTCCACCTTTGCAAATTGCACGAGCGCCATATGATAGCCGTCTACCTCCGATCAGATACTTCGCAATGACGGGATGGTGTTTGTAGCGCTGAAATTCGTGGAAGGGCGAAAGATAAGGGTTGGTGTAACTCAGATCCACGATCAAGCCAACGACAACAAGGTTATCGCCCAAGTGGTACAGAAACGACCCACCGGGGTTTTGGTTGGTCAGCGGCCATCCGGCAGTATGAACAACAACCCTGGCTCGCTTTGGTCTGCAGGAATCTCCCAAACCTCTTTGATGCCAATGCCATAGTGTTGAGGATCAACGCCATCGGCTAGAGAGAACTTTTCAATCAGTTGCTTGCCGAGATGCCCCCTACAGCCCTCACCGAAAAGGGTGTACTTACCACGCAGCTCCATACCAGGGACGTAGCTGCCAGGTTTAGGCGCCCCGGACTTATCGACCCCCATGTCGCCGGTAACAATCCCTCTGACCGCGCCGTCCTCGACTATCAGGTGCTGGGCTGCGAAACCCGGGTAAATCTCAACGCCTAACTCCTCCGCTCGTTGGCCCAACCAACGGCAGAGATTGCCCAGAGAAATGATGTAGTTCCCATCGTTGTGCATCGTCTTAGGGACGAGGAGATTTGGCAGTTTGGTCGCGGTGTCGCTTCCTTGCAGGAGGTAAATATCATCTCTGGTCACCGCAGTATGCAGAGGCGCACCCGATGCCTTCCAATCAGGAAAAAGTTCATCCAGTGCCCTCGGTTCGAAGATAGCCCCAGACAACGTATGTGCCCCTACCTCAGATCCCTTCTCGACCACGCATATGCTGACCTCGATACCCTTCTCTAAGGCCTGCTGCTTAAGGCGGCATGCTGCCGACAAACCCGCAGGCCCCGCTCCGACAATCACTACATCAAATTCCATCGACTCGCGTTGCATAATTTCACCCAGGCTAATTTTCTTATTAGTGATTTCAGCTTGCAGTCAGCACCAGAGCCTCGTCATGGAGCGCCGGCGTCGCACACGCCAGAACATGCCCGGACGAATGCAAACCGAGAGGATCGCCCTTCCAGTCTGTAATTCGGCCTCCGGCACCTTCGATAACCGGGACAAGGGACAAATAGTCGTAAGGCTGCAACTGCGCCTCAATGACCAGGTCGACGAAGCCTGACGTGAGTAAACCGTAGGCGTAACAATCACCACCAAATCGGCGTAGAGAGGCTGAACGACACATGGCGGCATACACCGATTCGTCTTTGCCTTGGAACAGGTCAGGCGAGGTTGTGTACCAAACGGCTTCAGCAAGCTTTGAAGTTTTACGGGTAGTGACAGGAACGCCGTTGAAGGTGGTTGGTTTCCCTGTGACGCCAACCCAGCGCTCCCCAAGTGCTGGCATATCAACGATTCCCACCACCGGCTTGCCATCTTTCAAAAGCGCGATCAGCGTTCCGTAGAGGGGCATTCCAGTGATGAAGCTTTTGGTACCGTCAATTGGATCAATGACCCAGGTATAAGTGCGATCTGCACCGACCGCTCCATGCTCTTCGCCGTACAGCCCGTGATCCGGATACGTTGAGATAATCAAGGAGCGCATGACCTCCTCCGTTTCTCTGTCTGCAATCGTCACCGGCGAGTCATCCGCCTTGTGCTCGACGTCCAACTCCTTACGGAAGTAGCGCAGGGAAACATCCCTTGCCGAATCAGCGAGCTGCTGCGCAAACCGCGCGAATTCATTGTATTTATCAGCTTCAGCTTGAGAGTTCATGCGTGTCTCCAGGGCCAATATGGGGGTTCGTGGGCTCGGTAGGAGCCTTTCACCCCAAAAATAATCATCCGCGTCACAAAAAACAACAAAAACCACACAAAACTATATTTTTTGATGTTTTTTGTTGTTTTGTGTTGACTAAGCCCAGAGAAAAGCCCTATAAATTCGCTAAATCTCGCAGTGCATCAAAATTTTCGATTCTTTATACGAATTTTTTTGCCTGAGAAAGCTGAAAGCGGTGAACCACAAAAAGAACAACAGAAAAACAGACGTTTCTGCCTATTTTCGCTCCCTTGAGGCACTAGACATGAACGAAACACTCTCTCGAATTGAGTTGCTTCCCTGCTGGAACGATCTAGCGAACGTTCAAACTCTGAGTGGCGGGATAACGAACCAGAATTTTCTGGTGACGGACGCTGAAGGGCGATATGTGGTGCGCATTGGCGACGACATTCCTGTGCACCACGTAATGCGTTTCAATGAACACGCCGCCAGCAGGGCTGCAGCTTCAGCTGGCATTTCACCGAGGGTGCACTTCAGCGAACCCGGAGCCTTAGTCATCGACTACATCGATGCCGCTCCACTCACGTCAGAAGACGTTCGTGCCTGCTTGCCTGAGATTGTTGCGCTGATCAAGCAGACGCACGTGGAAGTTCCCAAACATCTCCACGGCCCAGCTTTGGCGTTTTGGGTCTTTCACATCCTTCGCGATTACGCATACGCCTTGCTGAAGGACAACTACGACGCAGATCTCAAGACGCTGATGGCCCAAGCAGACCAGCTTGAGCGTTCTGTCGGTGCCATCGATATGACGTTCAGCCATAACGATTTATTGGCAGCAAACTTCCTGCATGACGGAAACCGTCTCTGGTTGATTGACTGGGATTACGCAGGATTCAACAGCGCTTTGTTCGACCTAGGAGGACTTGCCTCAAACAATGAGCTCTCCCAACCTGAAGAAATCCGGATGCTCGAAGGCTACTTCGAGCGCCCTCTTGATGGTGATGTTTTTCGCCGCTACACCGCAATGAAAACCGCGTCCTTACTCCGCGAAACACTGTGGAGCATGGTCTCGGAAGTGCATTCAAAAATTGACTTCGACTACTCCTCATATACCCGGCTGAACCTGGAAAAATTTCAGGCAGCCTGGTCTGACTTCAAGCAGGTATGACAAGTATGAGCAACTTCCCTAAGACGGCCCGTGTGGTCATTATCGGTGGCGGTATTATTGGCTGCTCCACCGCCTATCACCTCGGAAAACTCGGCTGGAAAGACACTGTTCTAATCGAGCGACACAAGCTGACCTCCGGCACAACCTTCCACGCAGCAGGGCTTGTCGGCCAATTGCGTTCCAATGCCAACATCACCCAGTTGCTAGGCTACTCGGTCGAGCTGTACAAAAAACTGGAAGCAGAAACCGGTCTCGCGACTGGATGGAAAATGAACGGGGGCCTTCGTCTTGCCTGTAACGAGGCTCGCTGGACGGAAGTGAAGCGCCAAGCTACCACCGCCCGCTCATTCGGCCTGGATATGCAACTGCTGACTCCGAAAGAGGCACAAGAATTGTGGCCTCTCATGAACGTTGACGACGTTATTGGAGCAGCGTTCCTTCCTACTGACGGTCAAGCCAACCCATCCGATATTACTCAGTCTTTGGCCAAGGGCGCGCGCATGCAAGGCGTGCAAATTTGCGAGGACACAGAGGTTACCGGGATCGAAGTCGAGAATGGCAAAGTTAAAGCCGTTCTGACCAGCCGAGGCCGGATTGAGTGTGAAATTGTCGTGAACTGCGCAGGTCAATGGGCGCGCGAAGTCGGCAAAATGGTGGGTGTTAACGTGCCGCTAGTTTCGGTAGAACACCAATACATGGTGACTGAGCCGATTGAGGGCGTTCCTCGCAACTTGCCTACTCTGCGAGATCCCGATCGTTTGACCTACTACAAAGAGGAAGTCGGCGGACTGGTCATGGGTGGCTATGAGCCTAACCCCATTGCCTGGGCTAACAAGGGCTTCCCGAAAAACTTCAACTTCCAGTTGCTCAATTCCAACTGGGATCATTTCGAACAGCTGATGGAGTTGTCCATCGGACGTGTGCCCGCGCTTGCCACTGCAGGCGTGAAAGAACTGATCAATGGCCCAGAAAGCTTCACGCCTGACGGCAACTTCATCTTGGGTGAAGCGCCAGAGCTGAAGAACTTCTTCGTCGGTGCAGGCTTCAACGCATTCGGCATTGCTTCAGGCGGCGGCGCTGGCATGGTCTTGGCCGAATGGGTGGTCAAAGGTGAACCACCATTTGATTGCTGGCCTGTGGACATTCGCCGTTTCGGTCGATCCCACTTTGATACCTCCTGGGTTCGCAAGCGCACCCTGGAAGCGTACGGCAAGCACTACACAATCGCGTGGCCATATGAAGAACACCACAGTGGACGTCCATCCCGTCGCTCTCCACTCTATGATCGCCTCCTTGAAAAAGGTGCGGTATTCGGTGAAAAGCTCGGCTGGGAGCGTCCGAACTGGTTCGCCAAAGACGGTGAAAAAGCAGAAGACGTCTACACCTTCGAAAAACCTAACTGGACTTCGGCTGTTGCTCGTGAAGTGAAGGCAACTCGGGAAAACGTCGCCGTTTTTGACCAGTCCTCTTTTGCCAAATTCATGCTGGTCGGTAAAGACGCTGAAGCCGCGCTGCAATGGATCTGCTCCAACGACGTTGGCAAACCTGTTGGTAGCTTGATTTATACGCAGATGCTGAACTCGCACGGCGGCATCGAGTGCGACCTGACCATCGCCAGGCTTGCGCAAGACAAATTCTACATCGTCACTGGTACCGGCTACGCCACCCACGATTTCAACTGGATTTCGAAGAACATTCCGAAAGACCTGCATGCGAGCCTCGTCGATGTCACCTCGGGCTATGCAGTTCTCAGCCTGATGGGGCCGCACGCTCGGAAAGTGCTTTCCAAATTGACGGACGACGACATTTCTCACGAAGGTTTTCCTTTCGGTACCGTGCGTGAGATTGGTGTAGCAGGCGCTCCAGTCATGGCGCTTCGCGTCACTTACGTCGGTGAGTTGGGCTGGGAACTGCACTTCCCTACCGAATTTGCTGTGAACGTCTACGAGGGCCTCAAAGAAGCCGGCTCCGAGTTCGGGATCGTGGATGCGGGTTACCGAGCTATCGAAAGTGCTCGCCTGGAAAAAGGGTACCGCGCGTGGAGTTCTGACATAGGCCCTGACCACACACCACTCGAAGCTGGCATGGGTTGGGCAGTCAAACTCAAGAAAGACATTCCTTTCCTTGGTCGCGAAGCGCTTGAGAAACAGAAGAGCGACGGGGTACCGAAATTCTTGGTGACGTTTACTGTCGATGATCCTGAAGCAATCCTGTTGGGGCGTGAAACGATCTACCGCAATGGCGAGCGTGTAGGTTGGCTCACCACCGGCGGCTACGGTCACACAATAGGAAAGGCAATCGGCTTCGGCTATGTCCGTAACAAGTCAGGCGTTACTACCGAGTATCTGAAGTCCGGAACCTATGAGCTGGAAATCGCTACGAAACGGGTGCCATGCAATATGCACCTTGATCCATTGTTTGATCCAAAAATGGAGCGAGTCAAAATCTAAGCGGCAACAACAAAGCTGCCTGATGGCAGCTTTGTTGTTTGCATGCTTATGGAGCTCCTCCATCAGCAAGACACGATCTGTATCGAAACTGGGCATTCCACGCCATCCGGCCACTCAGTCCACCAACATCCGGCCACCTATTCCACGGTCATCCGGCCGGGCAGTCGGAGCGCAGCGACGCAGGTTTGCATTGTTAGTCTGAAGTCTCTGTCGCC
>ENA-OOPE01000001-OOPE01000001.1-human-oral-metagenome-genome-assembly--contig:-NODE-1-length-22436-cov-5.371733_pt1 | contig 22436 bp, 22 predicted proteins | sample MGYA00245299_ERZ501140 | MGnify/ENA primary metagenome ERZ501140 (study PRJEB25959, sample SAMN05335011) | human oral metagenome | host: human-associated | place: USA: California | collected 2014-04-08... | reverse complement strand
GATCCTATCTCCATTGGAAGTTTAACAAAAGAAGGGACCAGCACAGACAGTGCTAATGCTGAACATCTAGACCATTTCGCGGTCAGATGGGAATACAACACTGGTGATGGTGTCTGGTTCAAAGCGTCAGAGTCTACCACTAAAGACGAAAACGCAACGTATTCTTACCCTTCTAATGCTATATTAGTGCGATGCATCGTATCTCCAGTATCTAAAACATACGGAGAGGGTAAGGCAACTAAGTCTTACTGGACGGCTGAAGATACTACTGCTGAATTTGTGGTAGGTGACAGCCCTCCGGCTAAGCCTTCATCAGCTCCAAATATCTCTATTGACCAAAACTATATGTTGAAGTCTACCGTAGATAATATTTCTGACTCCCGTACGGACGCCCTACAGTTTGAACTGTATAATGGCGACAACCGTATAGACGGAGGTGTAGTGTCTGTTGTAACGGCACGCGCCACATATTACAGAGCAGTATCACCTGGCGGTAAATATAGAGTACGTTATAGAGCTGTAAACTATGTCGCAGGAACACCTGTGTATAGTGACTGGTCTCCATATTCTGGTGAGACCGAGACAGCCCCTGATGGGGTATTAGGAGTTACTGTGGAAGTTGAGTCCGAAACTACTGCTAGTCTTAAGTGGAGAGCTGAACCTACGGCTACTAGTTATGTCGTAGAGGCATCTACTGACGAGCGATATTTCGACAGTTCTTCTGAGGTTAAATCTCAAACAGTAACAGCTAACAGTGCATTTATGACTGGGCTTACTAAAGGTAAACGCTGGTTCTTCCGGGTTCGTGCAAAGAACTCTCATGGCGAGTCTCCATGGAGTAGTCTAGTCAACACTGTTATTGGTACTAAACCAGAACCACCAACGACTTGGTCTTTAACGTCCAATGCCGCAGTGGGTGATAACCTAGTTTTATATTGGGTGCACAACACTGAAGACGGTTCAAAAATGGTTGGTGCCGAAGTAGAGTTAATAATCAACGGTGTCAAATCCACTAAGATATTAACTGCTGAACAATCAAAAAAGTGATAGGGAAAAAATACACACTTACAAAGTCGATAATAGAGAATATCGTACAGGCGGTAAAATTGAGTGGCGTGTTCGCACGACTGGCGTAACTAAAGAATTTAGCGACTGGTCAACTCAACGCGTGATTAATATTTATACACCGCCTACTGTAGAAATCCGACTTGGCGAGGGTAACAAACCTAACTTATTCCGTGGGGCCGATATGTTTACTGGTGACTGGATCAATCTTACAGATTACCAAGTAATTTCTGACAGATATAAAGGCCACGCAGTAGCTAGAACTAAAGCTATGAATAAGGGTCTTACCCAAAAGATTGCCGTCAAGGCTGGCAAAACATATTTATTCAGTGTGTACGTGAAGAGTGATAAGCCTACTGAAACGGCTGTTGTTCTTAACTTTAATATCGACGATACCGCTGAGAACCAAATAACAGATATTAGCATGATGCCGATTACGGTGTATGAAGAATGGACTCTAGTTAGTTACAATATTACAGCTAGCAAAAATGGCTATGTCACACCTAGATTATCTAAGTATGATAACAATCTCGGTCCAGACGATGTATATTTATTCATTAGTGGTATGGACTTCCGCGAACAAGCTGAAGGTGGTCAAGGTGGAGACGGAACAATCCGCAACTACCCAATCAACTCACGAATATACCAACGATAGTTAAATACCCATGAGTCAATAGCTACCCCATTATACCATGTAGATCCGCTCTTAATTCGTACGATATCTCCGTTCACAGGGGCTCCACCAGAACCAGTGTTCTTAGCGAAGTTCCATGCGGCAAATATAGTACTTGAACCGCCGGATTGTACGGCGATACGCAGGTTAGCTACCTTCATGATTATACTCTCCTTTCAATTCTAGCAGCACGAATAAGTGACTCCATAGCTGTCGATACAGCAGAGCCATCGTCATAAGTAATACCGTCGATAACGTAAGTATTACCTGTGCTGTCCATAACTTTCTTAAGGTCTGAGATAGCAGTGGCTACCTTAGCACCAATGTCATTTTGACGGTTTGGCGAAACATCTCCGACTGATACCGCTCTAGTTAAAGTAGCAGACAGTGGGTCTGTTCCAAGCAACCCTCCTAGAGCACTTGCGCTTCGTTTAACGCTAGATAAATCTAGGACAGGTGTGATTGTCGGATTATTGTTCATTGTAGAGTCTAGTAATGTTCCGATGAAATCTAGACCCTTGTTCATGCCGTCTCTAGCAGCGTTAGCCATAGACATAGCTGTATCGTAAATATAGTCTCCACCATCATTCAATGAGTTAGCGAAACCTGATACTACGAATCGACCAATCGCATAGAATACACGAGAAGGTGAGCGAATGTCTAAAGCTTTACGAGCTGCTGAGGCTGCTTGTGATGCCATAGCTGATGCTTGAGCTGCGACCATATATGAGTTCGCACTGATACCGTTAGCTAAACCTTGAGCCAATCGTCCACCAGCACTATAGAAGTTAGAGTAATATGAACCGATTGCAGATACAGCAGAGTTTAATGCGCTAGTTATACTTGATCTAATTGCGGTGGTAGATGTACGAACTCCGTTAGTTAGACCCGTACCTAGTTTAGTACCACCTGCTGAGAACGCACCACTATATGAGTCGACTGTTGAGCTAGCTTCAGATAATACTTTACTGATAGCCGATGTTACAGCTTGGCCAGATACGGATACACCCGATGCTAACGACTCTCCAATTCGGGCTCCTACTCCATCGAAGTCAGCAGTTATTTCTCCGATAGACCCTAATGCTTCACTAATAGCGGTAGTGATGGTTCCTGATAAATCACCAAGACTAGTCTTAAGTGACCCAGCGATACTTTCAGATAAGCTTGTAGATGCTTTTTCTGATAATGTAGACTCTAAACTAGACATAGCTTCGTCAATAGCTGGCCCAATAGCTTCTAATCCTTGCGTCAATCCTTCTGAGATATCAGTAGAAATGTCTGAGCCTAGTGTAGAAGTAGAGTCTTTGAAGTTACTTAAGCCTGACTCCATAGCTGTTTGAACTTCAGACATCATATTATCTAATGACGTTTTAATGGTTTCAGTTCCATTTTGAAGTCCTTCTGCGACACCTTCACCACCGATAGAACCGAGCTTCTCAAAAGCTTCTTTGATTTTGTCGATAGTTCCTAAGTCCACAGAACCCATTGAATTAATAGTTTCCACTAGACTCTTCATAGTGTCAATAGCGGTTTGCATACTTCCGTCGGTTACAGCACCCATTTGTGTTTCTCCGAACTTCTTAATAATCTCAGATAACTTAGTAAATGAGCTTAATGTAGAGTCAGCAATAATCAAACCTTGCCACTTACGAACGGAATCTGCTAGTACGCCTAACGGTCCAGCTAAACCAGAGATTACTCCAGCACCTAATTGGCCAGACCAAAGTTTGCCGATACCTCTAGCTAAAATATCCAAAGTGGTTACGGCGTCTTCTGAGATTTTTACGCCTTCCCATTTACGAATAGAATCGGCCATAACACCTAAAGGTTCAGCAACTTCCCTAATAGATCCAGCACTAAAGCCAGAGAAGAAGAAACGGTTAACACCCTCAGCTAAATCGCCAAGACTCTTGTTCATTCCTTCAGGGATAGATACGCCTTCCCATTTCTTGATAGACTCAGCCATTGTACCTAATGGTTCTGCTGATTCTTTGATAGCTCCTGCAGGGAATCCTGAGAAGAAGAAATGGTTAACACCCTCAGCTAGGTCGCCTAAATTCTTAGCCATACCCTCTGGGACATTGACACCATCCCATTTTCTAACTGAGTCGGCCATAACACCTAAAGGTTCAGCTACTCCGTCAATTGCTCCGGCACCAAATCCGGATAAAGTAAAGGCTCTTACACCATCGGCTAATTGAACTAGGTTGGTACCCATATTCTCAGGTACTGTTACGTCAGACCATTTCTTAACTGAGTCAGCTAGTACGCCTAATGGTTCAGCTGCTGCAGATATAGACATAGAACCGATGATAGAAAGTGTATTAGCGAAACCACCTACGGCTAATGTACCAAGGGCTCCAGCCATAGCGCTTAGACCACGACCGATTTCATCCCATGAGAGGCTCGCCATTTTGACGAAAGCGTCTCCCAACTTGTCGATGTTAGCACTAGCGGACTCTAGAGCTAGTCCACCGACTACCGACATGAACCCACCTAGGTTACCAGTTAGTGATGACGCGGTTCCTAGCTCAGCTAATGCACCACCCATAGCGGTTAAACCACGAGCAATGTCTTCCCATCCTAATGCGGATAGTGATGTTAGAGCTGACGCGATTTCGTCCAGTGACTGAACAGCTATCACGATAGAAGTAGCTCCTAAGATAGAACCAAATCCACCGAAATTACCTACAGCAGATGCTGCAGTACCTAGCTCTGCTAGCGCACCACCCATTCCTGTAAGTCCTTTAGCGATAGACTCCCAGCTCATATCTCCGAGTTTCTTCATGTTTTCGGAAATCTCATCTAGAGTGTCGACTAAGATTTTAATAGATGCCGCTCCTAGAATAGAGCCGAATCCTCCGAATCGACCAACGGCTGTGGCTACTCCGCCTAATTCGGCCAGAGCTCCACCCATAGCGGTTAGACCTTTACCGATTTGTTCCCAGCTCAATGAGCCGAGTTTCTTAAGATTATCGGAAATATCATCTAATGTCTTAGACATGATTAATATAGAAGTAGCTCCTGCTACAGACTTAAACCCTGAGAACCTTTGTAGAATAACAGCGGCTCCGACTAGTTCGGCTAGAGCGCCACCCATAGCAGTTAAACCACGTTGAATAGTCTTCCAGCTCATAGAGCCTAGTTTCTTAAGGTTACTAGATATTTCGTCCAGCGTTGACGCTAGCATTAATATAGAAGTAGCTCCTAAGATTGAACCGAATCCAGAGAATTGTTGTAAAATAACGGCTGCTCCGACGAATTCAGATAAAGCTCCGCCCATAGCAGTTAAACCACGTTGAATTTGTTCCCAACTTAGTTCACTTAGAGACTTAAGGTTCTCAGCAATCATACCCATACTAATACTCATGATTAGAATTGATGTTGCTCCACCAATAGATTTGGCGCCTGAGAACCTGTTTAATGCAGCAGATGCTCCAACGAATTCGGCTAAAGCTCCGCCCATACCAGCAAGTCCTTTGGCTATTTCTTCCCAACTCATATTTGCAAATGTCTGAGCTGCCTTACCTAATATCTTGATAGACTCAGCCAGGATTAATAGAGACACGGCGGTCACTGGCGAAATCTTAACATCTTTTATAGCTGACAGACCTTTAGTCAATCCAGATATAGCTACTCGTACACCAATAAGACCTTTGGCTAATTCTTCCCAGCTCATGTTACCGAATGTTTCTACTGCTTTAGCAAGCATTTTGACGGCTTGAGCCATCAGCATTAGTGAGACGGCTGCTTTGACCGTATTCAGTTGACCGTAGTCTTTTACGGAGGATACTAAGTCTTTAAAGGCCTTGTTTAGGACCTTCATCATTACCGAGATAGCTAAAATGCCTCCAGCGACTTGTTCTGGGTTAAGTTTAGATAATCTCTCAATAGCACTTACTAATAAAGTGACTGATGCTGCGATAGCTAATACTGATACCACTTTAACACCTTGAGAGAAATTACTGAGTGAGTCTTGAATACTACCTAGGAATTGCTTGAATCCGGATGCAGCTTGCTCTTTACCACCGCCCATGAAGCCAGTTATTTTCTCCTTAATCTCGTCGAAACCTTCGGAGAAATTCTTAATCGCGTTCCTAAATCCTTGGAATGCGGCGAATAATCCACCACCCACTAAACCAGCAAATAAGTTCTGAATAGTAAGATTGCTTCGTAACCACTCCACTACTGGCGCTAATAAGTTCTTAACATTATTTAAGCCAGAACCTAAAAGTTTACCTAAGAAAGCGACTCCTTGTTTAAAGCCACCCATTTTACCGATAAACGCATCAACAGCTCCTGATACGGAAGTTAATACATTTGTAATAACCTCTTGCATATACTGGAAGGCTCCGTTAGATTTGACATTCTTATTTAGGTCTATGAAGAATTGTCCCATGGATGCACTGATGTCTAGGAATTTACTACCTATATTTTTGAGCAAACTTCCTCCGAAGAATTCTGCAAAAGGTTTAAGGAGTTGTCCTAAACCATACCGCACTAAGTCTAATGCCGCAAATAAGCCACGGAAAGTAGTTCTAATTTTTTCCATAGCCTCTTCACTAGGTTTTAAACTTGCGGTAAACTGTTTAAATTTAACAGTTAAATTATAGAGTTGCTCACCAGTTGTAGCTGGAAAGAATTCTCTAAAACTTTCTTTGAAGGTTGTAACCACTTGTCCAAGAGATTGGAAAGCATTCTTGAATCCTTCAATCATATTCTCCCGACCAGATTGTCGAGACATACGTTTAGCAAAGTCTTCTAAGTTAATAGAACCGTCTTTTACGTGTTCGTTTAAAGACTTAAGAGCCTTCACGGAATCTAATGTATATCCGCGAGCTTTAAGTTCTTCTTCAGATAAGCCAGATACTTCGTCAGTAAGTTTGTTAATAGACTTACCTAAAATATCCGCTGTAACCCAGCCTTCTCCGAGAGAGTTCTCGAATGAGCCAGATTTAGTAATAATATCGTCGACCGCGACACCTTGTTCTTTAGCTACCGATTTGATAGACTCTTTGAACGCATCTGCGTCGTTGATACCTTGGTCGAGAATTTGTTTCCATCCAGTACTTAAACCTTCAGATAACAATTTGTTTCGAGCATCAGCTGATTTACCAATAACCGATCCGACTGAGTCAGAAATAGAAGTTAGTAAATCTTTAGCTTCCTCGAAGTCACCGACCATAATTTGCCAACTTTGTGTCCAACCAGATTGAGCAGCTTCCTTAAGAGTATCCCATAATTGAGTAAATGTCTTAACTTTAGTAGCTGCGTTTACCGCTGTATCAGCAAGTTGGGTAATTTGTTTTGCTTGTTCTTCAGTATATCCTTTAGCGATTAAATCGGCTTCGGTATACGCACCAGATAACTGTGTTAAAGTTTCTGTAAGTACGTCAGCTGTAAGCCATTCGCCTTTAGATAAAGACTCCCTGAACGAACCATATTTTTGAATTAATGCATCGACGTTAGTACCCATTTGAGTAGCTGTACGTTTTAATGCATTTTGAAATACTTCACCACCCATACCTGCGTTTACTACTGAGTTCCAGTCCATAAGCTGAACTTTACCAGCTGCTAACGCTTGGGATAACTGATACATTGCTGTACTAGCTTGTTGAGATGTTGAACCTGATACTGCGGCTAAGTTGGCGATACCTTTGATAGATGTTACCGACTTATCCAGTGATACACCGGCCGCTGTAAACGTACCAATGTTACGAGTCATCTCGGTGAAGTTATAAATAGTTTTATCGGCGTATGTGTTTAACTCACCTAATGCTCGGTTTACGTCTTGTAAACTAGAGCCTTTCGATGAGGTATTCGCCAAAATTGTCTGCACGGCATTCATTTGGGTTTCGTATTCTGAGAACCCTGTTTTAATAGGATCGATGGTGAGAGCCGACATCATATTCTTACCAGTTGTGATAGCAGCATTGGTAATACGTACCATAGCCGTTACCCCAGCGATTTCTAATGCTGAGAATCGGTCACGCACGACATCAATACCACTAGTTAGAGGATTGAAATTCATACCTTTGATGCCTGAACTGATATTTTCAAGACCTTTAGACGCCCCATCAAACTTAAGAGCTTGCTTAAGTCGGTCCAGAGTACTCATACTGGTCTTGACATTACTTTCGAAGTCACGGTTCTCAAAGCCCATGGAAACTACGCGTTCATCGACGGTCTTACCCATTGCTTACCTCCTTCCAAGCATCTGATGCTAGCTTGTCGAATACGGGTTGTATAGCAGGATTAATATAATCTCTACCCTCCACCCATCCACCTGTGCCAGTGCCATGTCCATACTGTAAAATAATAGCGATAGGGACTCCTTTGTTAACGTGACTGTTATATAGGTCTATAGAATATCCCTTACCAGTCTTGTTAATCTCGAAGTGCCAAGACGATGCGGTTAGTCCGCTTCTTACAGGGGTAGCTTGAGCTAATGCGTCGACTGCCATTTGACCATATTTCTCTAAGGCTACGATAGTGGCTCGTTTACTGAGTTTCTCGAAATATCGAGTTACTTTAGAATAGTCGCCTTTATGTTTAATTCGAATCATTAGCTTCAACTCCTATCCTGATGTGTTAAATTTCTTCTTGTTTTCTTCGTTAATTCGGATTTGCATTGCTAGAATTTCCTCTTTGGTTCTTTGTTTCGGAGGACTATTCTTGATGTTACATATTTTTATGAGTGCTATTAATCTATGAATATGCCACTTTTCAGCCTCAAAAGGTATGTTGTATGACGTCATCCAGTAATATATAAGTTCTGAAGTAATAACTTCTCCATCACTCTTCTTCTTACCGTCATCGTACTCATAGAATGTAGTAGCAGTACTCGGATGGTCGATATAGTTGATGATTTCGTCGTGATACTCGGACGCGAGAATGTAATATACCAAAGGGTCCACATTCTTGTTCAACATCATACAATGTATGTAATCTAGAACCTCCTCGTTAGTCAACTGCCTAGAGTTATTAAGAAACGGTTTACACCATCTCGACTCCCATTTTGAAATTGCGACAAGGGAGTGTTCTAGTCGTATAGTGCACTCATTCAAGTATGTGAACTCTTGCTTCTCATCGTCCCATATCTCCTGTTTAGGCATGGTTATCTGAAGCATTGGTTAATCCCCTATCTAGATTTGTTATGTTTCTTGTGATGCTTGAAATCTTGTACTTTAGGAGCTGGTTCCACACCTAAGTCTTTAGGTAGAATACCACGAGTAAATTCGTCAGCTGCTTTAGCATCTAGAGCGATTTCCATGAATAACTCGTCATATGCGCCACTAAATTTGAAAGTGTTAAGTGCTTCTTGTGATTTGATGAATTGTTTACCATCGAAACTCTTAACCCCATAAGCTTTAGTGATGATACGGTCGAACATGTCTAATAGCTCTTCACCACGTTGTTCAGCTACTAATTTGTCGATATGAGCAGCTAGACCATTTGGCATAGTCATCTCTAATTGTAGTAGCTCAGCTTTAGTTAGGTTGAAGTAGAAGTCTTCAGTGACTGTTTCTCCTGCAAAATTTTGATAAGTAATAGTTTTCTTTAGCATTTTAAGTTCTCCTCTCATTTTTAAAAAGAAAAAGAGCCCAATTAAGGGCCCCAGAAATATTAGCCAGCAGCTAAGATTGATTTGATTTCATCTGGTAAAGGCATACGAGCCGCTTCAGACTCAGTTCCGTACAAGATGTCTTCTAACTTTTTAAGTTTGTCTTTCTCAAGATCTGTTGATACAATTTCCAAGTGAGCAGTTGGACGTTTGCCTTCCACAGCTACTGGAGTTGTTGTTAATTCCCATGAAAGTTTCATAGCTTCTGGGTCTTTATTGATTGTTTCGTATTGGCGTGATGATGGAGCAGCCATGCATCCGTACACTAAGTGAATAACATATCCGTATTCTTCTTTCAATAAGTCGTTACCTAAAGTAGTAACATAAGAAAGACCGAATGGTTTACGTGATTGTTGACCTACACGAACACCTTTGATAAGTTCAGCAGAACCATCGCACTCAGCGAATTCTTTAGGATATGTGTAAGCTTCGATAGTAGCACCGAATTCTTCACTTGAAGTTAAGCTTAAATATTTAGAGTCGTTTGCGAATAATGGAGTTGACTCAGCTCCTGATGGGTTTTGGTTCACTGATGTGAAACCGTTCCATGCTACACCATCCACATATTTACCTTCTGTGTTTGGTTTGTATAGTACAGGGCGTTTTTACACCCAAATTCGTATAATCGTTTACCGATTTCATCCCATACTAATTTAGTCATTGTGCTATTTCCCCCTTAGAAATATATAGTAAGAATATCGTGATGCAGGTTCTCAGAAACGTAATGACGGTCATAACTACAATATGGTAGCGTCAATAACTTGTCGATTACTGGGTTATCTGGTTTTCTACTAATCACGGTTAGTTGATATTTGTTGTCGTTGAGATAATCCGGACTATTTGTAGCAGCTCTAGTAGAAATATGTTCTCTAGTGTACTTAATAGCTGGATAATCCATGTTGACCGTAGCGGTCGGTTGGTAATATACATTGCGGCTACCTAGAGTCTTCTCCAATATAGCCTGTAGCTCAGTTCGTCGGTTTAGGACCATTATAGACACCACCTACTGAAATATGAACGTTAGGATATTGCAGATCGACGGACTTGACTTTCCAATATCCGCCGAGAGCTGGTAATAAGAACTTGACATAAGTTAACGCAAACATGTTTTCAAATAAGTTAGGATCCATTGTAACACTAATTTCGTTACTGATATTAACATTATCGATAACATTTCCGGAATTCTCATGTTGTCGGTAGTTCTTAATCAAATATCCGCTGTAAGTTTTCTCGGTAATAACGTCTTCATAAACGCCTGGTTCAACTTCCTGAGTTTTGCTGAATCCTAGAATACCGTGAAATTTACTCATAATTATTCGTTCACTTCAATTTCTAAAGCGATAGCTGAATATGGTTTAACTAACGCACCAGAGCAACGAGTTTCAATTAGGTATTTTTGAGTGTTGTAGTCGATATCGAAGTCATCGAATAAGTTTACTGCTCCACCTTTGTCAGCACCTACGTTGTAGTCACCGATGTTAGTGATGATACCTAATAATTGTTTCTTCTTAGCTCCGTCTTGGCGTTTTTGGTTCTCCATAACTGGAACTGTGATGATTTCAGACACACGTAAAGTTGTACGTAATTTTTCTTCTGAATCGTAGATAGTACGTCCAGTAGTGTCTTCTAATAATAGCATTTCTGTTAATACATCTTCAGTTGTGTATAACGCTGGGTTACCAGAACCTTTGTAGTCTTTACGAGATTTGATAGCTGCACGGATAAATTCTTTAGCTACTTTAGCTCCGTCTTTAGGATCTGTAACAGAAACTAATGATTTAACAGTATATAAGTCTTCATCTTTCCAGATTGGACGAATATTTTGTTCGTTGATTTTGTCATCGCTTGAAGACTCACGTCCGTCCCCAACTAAGATAGCACGAGCGATTTCCTCGTCTAACATTAAACGCATTTCGCCTTTAATCCATGCTACTACGTCGAAGTCTGTGATATCAATCATGTCATCACGATCAATTTTTTGCTTTTTATAGATTGTTGTTGGTAAAGTAGAACGTTTCAATAGTGTGAATACTTCTTCTTTTTTAAGCTTACCTTTAATATAACCGCGAGCACGAGCTTCATCTTCAGTAATGTTCGCGAATAAAGATTTAACACGAGAGAATGGTGAGCGTTTAACTCCACCCATAACGCGTGTAACCCATCCCATATCACGAGAGATAAAATCAGGAACATTGTTTAATGTTTTAGCTTCTGGGAATAAGTAGTCGATGTGTGTTACACCGTGCTCTAAGAATGACTCTTTCAAGCTTCCGTAGCGTTTTCCGTCTGCTAAGATTGCTTGCATATCATCGTGAGATAATACGTTTTGCTCTTGCATGTTGTCGTTTTCAAATAAGTTGTGTTTCATTTCTTCAATTCCTCCTTGAACTGCTTCGCCTACTAGTTCATAGACTGCATCTTGTTGTTGTGGTGTTAGAGTGTTTAATACTTCTTCGATTGAAGCGTCTTCTGGTAACTCCACTTCGTCTTCGATGTACTCTAAATCGCCATCTTCGTCTTCATCAGCATGTTGCATTTCTTTACCTTGGTTTTCTAATGCCATACCGATAAGTGCATATACTGCTTCTTGTTGTTCTTCATTTAATGTATCGAAGATTTCTTGGATAGTTTTGCCACCTTTATCTTCGTGCATTAATTCGAACTCTTGATTGTTGTCATTAATCACAATATCATCTCCTGTATAAAGAATGAACTCGCCATCAGCATTGGAGCCGTGTGCAAGACTTACGTTTTCGATATAAGCTCCCGGATTAGCACCAGCTAATACTAGGCTTACTTCACGGATATTGCCGTGTAACACGTCGCCTCCGTTTTGTTTTAGTTTGTTAGCGTAGATAGATAACGCAGTAACATCTCCATGACGAACTGCTTCTTTCGCACGCTGACCGGCTGCACTTTGGTTAAATACAGCGTAAGTGTAAACACCTTCAGGACGGTTTTCCAAATATGCGTGTCCTAACACATTCTCGACATCGTCGTGTTTGTGCATCCACACTAAAGGAACCTTTTTACCGTTACAGTCCTTGAAAGCGTCACGTCTAATGGTACGGCCATCTGAACACTTTAAGTCGTTTCTTGATGCCCATCCACTAAAGTCATACTTCATTTTGACTTCCCTCCTCGTCATAGTATTGATCTTCTGGCGGAATTCCAGCTCCAGCGGTCGGATTTAAGTTCTTGTTACGCAATTCATCGGCTGCTGGGTCGCTAGACGGTTTAAGTCCAACGATTTGTCGTACTTCGTTAGAAGACATAACTTCATTACGAGTAAACTTATCAGCAATGTTAGATAATTCAGAAACAGGAACCAGTCTGAACGGATCTCTGAAGAACTCAATCGATTGACGTTGTGTTCTAGCCGTCTTAGTCAAGAATTTACGTTTGAATTCGTCGACGACTGCCGAGATAATAGGCTCGATGGTTCGAGTATAGTAGTTCAACATAGTCTTCTCATCTGCAGTTCCTTCTAAAACTGATTGGGTAATCCCAAGTTGGCTGTATAACATCTTAGTCAAGTATTCGATTTGAGTCATGAGGTTGTTTTCGACTGAGCGGTTAAGTTGTGTAATACGCTCAGTACCGTCGGTATACGCGATACCGTATCTAGAACCAGCTAACTGGTCTTCGATTAATTTACGACGTTCTTCTGCTTGTTTACGTCTAGCTTCGGTCTTAACAATGTAAGGCAATTGGATAATCATATCTAATTTACCAGAGCTAGTTTGTTCATCCACGACGTCTAATAAACTTAGTTTTCTAATCAATCGTTTAAGAGTTGAGTTAGGTTCGTTCATTACCGCATAAAGTGGATTTTCGATAATAGCAATAGAACTCTTAGGCAGTGTCAATTCTTCGTGATTACCTGTTTGATCGTTATAGACACGACATTTAACATGTCTTGGATACCACTCTAGAATCTTAGCAGTTCGCATAGTCTCGATGTCGAAAGTTCCGGGTTTGTAAATATCCGTATCAGTATCGATTGGAACTACTGCCACAACACCTTCGTCAAGCATAGACATAATAACGTCCTGCATTAGAGCTCGTCCAGTTTGGTCGATGTTAGCTTCTATTGAGAAACAGTTGTTTAGTTTAGACTGTATAGTATCGACGAATCGTTCATTCTCGTCTAATCTAACGTGTTTAATCTTAATAGATGCCACATCTAGAGCAATTCTGTTGTAGATAGCTGTAACTATAGAGCGCTCATTACCGCGAGTTAATCGTGGTCTGTCTGGACGATACGAATATGAGATACCTAAATCGTTTCGGTATTCCATCGTCGGGTCTTTGTTCAGCAGCGTATTCCACGCATGCTTTAATCTACTTCCGAATGATTCTTCCATTTTGATTTAATCTCCTATCTGGATATTTTCTTTTTAAGTTTAGACTTGTATTCGTTGACTTTGTCTTGAGTTTTACGAACCTGTGGACTATTCTTTACGTTGTCTTTAATCTTACGTAATTGAGGATTGTTATTAACCACGTCTTTAGTGTAGTTAGCTGCAAATCTACCGTTAGATACGCTAGTTGGGATTTGATATCCGATAGCGTTACCGGCACCCCACAACCATCCTTTAACTCCTGATTTAAGTCGTCCCTGATCCTTAGATCTATAAGTATTGTACTTCTTAGCTCCATATGAGCCCATTAGAAACGATTGTAATAAGGCTTTACCTAGATTCATGTTAGCAATTCTGTGGTTACGTGCGGTATCGCCATCTCTGAATAGTCTATCAGCGGCTTTGTTTCGAGCTACCGCTCTATCATTCTTGAACGCTTTCTTAGACGCGTCGAAATCTTTTCCGAACTTATCTAGCCTCTTATCGAAATCATCACTAAAAGTTTGCATTCTCTTCTCGTAGTCAGATTTTACGGCTTTAACAGTTTCTCGTCCACCATTTCGTTTAGCATCTTTGATAGCTTGTTTTCGGTCCTTGTTAAGTTGCACGCCCTTAGCTATGGCATCATCCATGTATTTGTTAGCTACATCTCCGATTTTTCGGTTTCGCTCTTTGTAAGCTTTCTTGACGCCGCGAACTTCTTTACTTCTAGAAATCCCCCACTTCATACCGAGTACTCCGTAGTGTTTCAACTCTTCGTTAGGCATGCCACACCTCCTATTTTTTAGATTTATTCTTCTTACGATTTTTCATTTGGTAATTATATTCCTCAGTGGCTTGTTTAGTCACTTGATATGCGGCAGCTGGAGCTGCAAGATATTTAACAATCTTTTTACCATTAGCTTTAAATTCTTCTCGAACACCCTTAGCGATAATCTCCGGGGCAGACATCTCCTTAACTGTGTGTTTAGCAGCGACTTCACCTAACATTATTATAGGTCTCTTAGTCTTATATCCACTCAGAGCTTTATCGTTACGGTCAACAATAGCGTCAATACCTTGCTTCTTAAGTTCTGCGTAATATTTATCACGAATCTTATCGAATTTATCGCCTTGGCCTACTAGAGCTGTATTAAATCCATCATAGGCTTTACCATGGAAGTTTTTACTCTTACCCTTGACTATTTTCTCTAGGGCTTTAAAAGCCTTAGCCTGTTTTCTGGTTCCGCTATCTCGGTCCTCATTAACTAGTCCTGATACGTCAGTGACCATCTTCCTAAATTCTGAATCGTTGTTATACAACTTCTTAAAGGTATCTCTGGCTCTCTTAGGAGATGCTATCTTAATATCTCTTTCAAATTTAGTAGTTACTTTAGCGACCTTATCGTCCGAGAATGTTAACATCTTATTAGCTAATAGGGCTTGAGAATATGTACCTTCGTATCTCTTCTTATCGCCACGTTTGAAAGCTAAGTATTTCATGTTACCAGATGGTTTAGCATCTTTAGGAAGTAGCATGATTTTTTGGAAGTCAACATTCTTTGAAATAACTTCATCTGTAGTATACTTATGATGGGCGTAATATGCTGCTGCGGCTGTAAGAGCAACTCCCCCAGCAATCGCTAGGGCTTTCTCTGCTCGAATTCTATTCGCGGCTCTCTTAGAAGCTTCCTCTTTAGAATATCCTTTTTCTAGGTATTTGTTTTGGAGACGGTCTCGATGGGTCTTACCTTTTTCTTGACGTTCGATAAATTTTCGGACTCCCCATTTCATTCCTGGAATACCGTAATGTTTTAATTCTCGATTATCCATCCCAAGCCGCATCCACCCATCGTTTAAGATGCTTATCATTCGGAGATTTACTTTGATATAATCTATCGACTTCTTTAACAGCTTTCAGAAATCGGTCTTGATATTTTTCTCCGTTACGAAACACTTGGTCATACGCTTGATGATTACCGTTGCGTCGATGATATCCTAGAGCGTCGTTATAACTACCCATCACTAAATTGTATCCACCACGTAACTTCTTATAAGTATTATTAGACCCTTTTCCGTATTTTGGATTTGTAGATTTTTCGTCTACCGAAGCTAATGCCTTATTCACGCTAGCTCGTCTCTGTTCTTTTTCGGATTTAATCCTATTAGGAGTGTTTTTAACGATTTTTTGAGCGCGTCTTCGAATACCCCACCTCATACCTAACTTACCATAGTGATATAGCTCTTCTTCGTAATTATTCGACATCATCAATCTCACCTCGTTTATATCGACGTTCGGCCGTATCGATAGTGTTCTTGTCGATCTTTAGTCTACGTTTTTGGGCGATTTTAGAACCTGCGTAACCTAGGACGCTACCTACTGCTGCTATTCCAACACCAGCTGCTGCGGCTGTTTTAGTGTCGTTCATATTAGACTCTAATATAGATAACGCGGTATATGCCCCGAAAGCCCCGGATAGAGCACTAAAAACCTTAGTTCTTTCAACATGCTCTTGTTTTCTAGCTACTTTGGAAAACTTTCGGTAAGCGTCAAGTTTTTCGGTAGTAGTAGTCTTGCCGTTAATGAAATGCATGGATCCCATAAGTCCTGTTTTGCCTAAAGCTTCCATAGTACTTAAGCCTTTGTCTCGGAGTTTATTAATTCGTATTAAGTCATGTCTTCGTAAAGGTCTATTGGTTTGGAGAGCTACACCAGGAGTGTCGTGTAAATAAACATGACCGTCAGTAGAAAGACTAATCACAACTGGGTCGGATTTTTTCTGAGGTTTAGCTTTGTGCTTCCCCCATTTCATGCCTAAAACTCCGAAGTGTTTCAATTCGTTGTTCATGATATCACCTACTTCTTAATAACATCACCGGTCTTCTCTCCGGCCTTCTTACGTTTATTAACTTCTAACCATTGTTTGTTAGTAAGCTCTTTCTTAAGATGCCAGTAGTTACCAGAAGAGCGGTCGTAAATACGAGTACGTTTCATTTTTTCTTGTTTGTCTTGACGTTTGTTACGATTATGTTTCTTAATAGCTTGATATGTAGCTCGTCCAGCAAATGCGGCGGCTGGTACAGCTACACCGTAAGCAAACTCTGGATTTTCTTTAAGAAATTTACCGCCGGCTTTCTTAGCTGTAGCTTTAGCCATAGCGTAGATATGGTGACCCCACTTCATGCCGGTTTTACCGTAGTGGTAGAGTTCGTCATCACGTTCTTCATCATAATCTCTATACATAATATACCTCCTATTCAAATGCGTCTTTGTTTAATTTGTATGCAACAAGAGCATCCATTGCTGAGGCTACCGAGTCAATCTTTTGGTCTCTTCTCTTCTTGAATAACTTCTTGTTACCGTTTGTGTCTTGTAGGATAACACAGTTACCCATGTTGAAAGACATCATTTGTTCGTCGAAATATAGTAGTCGGTCTTCGGCAAGTTTCTTAAGTTCACCCAACGGGATACTTTCTGTTTTAGCCCCTTGAATAACTTTCTCTACACCAAACTGACCATTCTCGCTAATCCAACGTTTAATAAATTCACGAGCTCCGTATGGGTCATAACCGACCGAACGGACGTCGTAATCTCGCTCAATAATATGAGCGTCTAAGTCGTCATAGACAGCATCCAAATCTAAGATAGTTCCGTCCATAACAATAAGTGTTCCTTCGTTGAGGAACTCGTTGTACTTCTCTCGCATAGCTGATGGGAGTTTCATGAGAGTTGACTCAGAAATATAGTTTCGAGTCTTAACCCCAAATCCACCGTTACTTAGTGGAAATAAAAAGGTAAATGAACAGAAGTCATCCCCTTGAGATAAGTCGACTCCCATAGAGCACGGCATTTGCCAATAGTCTCTAGGTCTATGCGGAATAGTTTCTTCATAAGTGAAGTAATATGTGTATCCTTCCATTGGGATACCAAAACGTTTAGCAAGAATATCGTTACGACTTGATGGAACTTTCTCCATACGCTCCACTTCTAAGTGGTAGGTCTCGTAAGATACTGTCTTACCAATATTCGGGTTAGCTTTAACCCACATCTCAGGGTGAGCTACCTCGTTGATGTCATCTAGTCTGTAATACCAGATAGATGTGTGTGGTTGAACATAGTCACCACGCAAGATGTCTAGTAATTCCATTTTGATTGAGTCCCCGATACCATTACGAACAGTACCTTCTGAACTAATAGCTACGATTACGTAGTCTGGAATCTTAGACGCCCCTTGCTCGATAGCTCCGAACACGTCTTCACGAATATCACCGGAGAGCCATTCGTCAATTGTCGTAATCTTGTTACGAAGACCTTGTAGTTTGTCTACAGTCATCGGACGAATTTCAACCATTGAGCCAGTTAAGAAGTTCTCTATCCCTTTTTTAGTTGATGCTAACTTAACACGGTTAGCTCTGGACCCAGTGGTGTTCTGTAATGAACCTTCCGTCAAAAATTTGAACAGAGGTCCTTTTGCTCTAGTGATAGCTGTACGAATCGGAGATAATACCTCCTCAGCTTGACGCATTGTAGGAGCTGTCGCTACTTGTAACGTGGTAGATGTGTCGACATTTAAGTGATAGCTCTGTACAAATGAGGCATACATTGATTTTGCCCCACCACGAGCTAGAATAATAAACTGACGGTTGATTAATCTTCGCTTGAAAGATTTGGTGATATACTTACCACCATGACCATCAGGATTTGGTTCGTATACACTTCGCTCTTCGAAATAATACCAACCATAAAGTTGTTCCGCCCAAAGTTTGAACGAATCCAGTAGGGTCAAATCACGACCGTCGGTTAAGGTCGACTCGTTTTCGCAATACTTAATAAAACCCTCAACTGCTTCGTCATCGTAATAAATACCGGGGTTCGCTATGTTAGCATCGATACGGTTCATCTCTAACGAAATAAATTCGTTAACGGCGATATCGCCACGCATAACCGCCTCTCTAAACTGCCCGTAATACTTTGGAACAGCAGTGTTTGATAATACCATGTATTGTTACCACCTTTTATAGATAAATTGTATTAGAATTTCCTAGACGTAAAGTCTTAGCTGTAGAAACAGCATCGTATACTCTACGAGCTTTCTTTATAGGAGCTGGTCCATTGGCGGACCCTCCACCACGAGTCGCATAAACTGCTGCGGCAGACGCTACAAATGAGAATGCTGCTGGAACAACATACTTGTTAAGTGCGTTACCTAACTGTTGGCTACCCACATTCTTAAGAGTATTAGTAATCCAGTTCTTACCTTTCTTCTTCTGTTTAGAAGTAAGTTCTTTGTAAGTCTTCTCAGCTTGTAATCTCTCGTTAATTTGTTTGAGCTTCTTAGTGCTCATAGATTTATAAGACTCTTTAGTGTGAGCCTCCAAATAATCATGATGTTTGGATCCTGGTGACGAAACGACAGATTTGCCTTTGCGACGTCCCCATTTCATTCCAAGGATACCATAGTGCTTTAATTCATTACTGTTCATTTAACATCGTCACCTCCTTAATTTGTTGGCCAAGGGTCATCAGTAATGTAAGATATTTTAGAAATCCTGATGTCGCCAATATCTCTATCTGTAGGAACCGGGTCTAAGAATTGGAAACGTAAGTGATTTGCATCAGTAACGCCACCTACATACCACGTTCCGTATGGAACACCGTCGTCGTTGAAAATCTGGCCAATCATCGAATTAGCAGATCTATACCCCATAGGTATACCACCGTTTCCTATAAGGAAACATTTCTTTTCACGGTTTCCTGGATGTCCAATAAACGCCGGGTTACCCCGTCTTACAATACCAAACCAACCCCATTGTAATCCGCCGAATTGATAAGTTACTGTATTATTAACTCTTCGGACTTGTAAATAAGAATTGCCTAGTTTAGATAGTACGTTTACGTTCTTCCAACCCGTATCTCCATCTAATACCGCCCAGCCTTGGTTACCAGAAGGTGTGCGTTTAATCCACTTCAAGGCGCCATTAGTTTTCTTAGTATCAACATATGTTTGACCTAGTGTTCCGTCAACTTTACCATTAGGCATACCTTCTCCAATCAGTTCACTAGACGAAGTAGTTGGAGTAGCTGGTCCATTTTGACCTGAAGCTGGTAAAGTAACTGTTCCACCACCATGGGATAGCGTTAGTGTGTTACCGCTGAGAGATAGCGTTTGCGGAATACCGACTCCGTCAGCCCCTTTAGGCCCTGGAGGTCCCATAGGTCCTTGTGGTCCACGTTCACCAGTTTCGCCTCGGTCGCCTTTAGGTCCCGGAGGTCCGGCTGGTCCTTGAATACCCTGAGGTCCTACTAAACCATCTTCGCCTTTAGGTCCCATCGGTCCGACGTCACCTTTTTGTCCAGGCAATCCGTCTTCCCCTTTAGGTCCACGTTCACCGGGAACACCTTGTAATCCTTGAGGTCCTTGTTGACCGTGTTGTCCGTCGCGACCATCGTCACCTTTATCGCCTTTAGGTCCGGCTGGTCCTGGAGGTCCCATTGGTCCACGTTCCCCTGGAATACCCTGAGGTCCTTGTGGTCCTGGAGGTCCCTCGACAACTTTAGGTCCAGATATAGGGTTCTCACCTTTGTTGTGAATATCATCTTCGGAATTAATACGCCACTCGAGTTCCTTGATTTGGTTATCATAGGCTTCTTTAACTCCACCAGTTGGTGGTCGAATATCATCCTAACTTTCAAGTATACATAACTTCTAATGTGAGGGATGACGTCAGGATTACCCCCAATATCATCCCAAGTAGAAGTCGAATCTGATACGTAGAAATCGGATGGAATCTTAGCACCGAGTTGTTTCAGTGTGGAGAATGCTGAGTTGATGTACGTTAGAACGTCATGGTCAAAGTAGTCACTCTCCAACGGAATACTTAATAGTTTCTTGGTTGAGTCTAGAATGCTATTTGTATTTTGATTTACCATCCTTAATCACATCCTAGTAGAAAGTTCCGTAAGGTTCTACGTTTGCGTTACCGCTTGAGTTAGCGACTCCGGCAGCTACGTAGCGACGCTCACCTGATTGTCCAATGTATGATACCCAGATGTATCCTTCAGCAGAATATACTGAGTCATAGCGGAATTCTTCTCCTTCGTCATACACTGCAACTACTTCAGCTGATGTTGATGGAGCTGTTCGTACGTTTACAGCAGATACTGTAACAGCCATAGTTCCATCTTCGTCTTTAAGTTTACCTTCAGCGGCAGGTGCCGACACTTGTTCTTGAACTTGTGTATTTTGAGTAGACTCGTCATAGTTTGGATAGAACCATCCAATGACTTTACCCCAAGACTCTTGGAAGTTACGAGTGCAGTAACGAGCAGGTCCACCGTTTTCTAGTGAATCAGCATTACCGTCAACGTTTTGTTCGACAGTCTTCATAGTGTACCCGTCTGAATCTTGGTATACGTAACCAGTGTGACCATAAGGGTGTGCGTAAGTTTCCATTACGAAAAATGCTCCTGCTTGTGGCGCAAGTCCTGGAGCGTCATACACTACGTTTAATCCAGCGTTTGCAGCTGCGTCTAATAGGTCGATAGCATTACCGCCTAGTTCGACACCGAAGTGTTTATATAGTAAGTAGTTGATTAAGTCTACACATTGAGAACCGAAGTAACCATCGTGGTCAGCTCCGATACCATTGTCTGCTAAGTACTCAGCACTTGCATTCATTTCATAAACTGTTGCCATTTACATTCCTCCTTGTTGTTTCCATGGACATGTGTCCCATGGTTTGCGCTCAACGAACGCTGGTTTTAGAATACTCTCGTCTCCGTAGTGAATCCCATTGTGGGTTCTCAGACTTACAGAGATGAGGTAGTCTGGGTTCAATAAAAATTCTGTCTGGTTGATTATGTCATCAATCGTGATTGGGTTCATGTGGTGTACGATTATAGTTCCGGGAATCCGGTAATCGTCGAACTCTACACCTAAGTCGAATCCGTTGTCACGAACAATAACGTAGTCTCTGACTTCAAGCCAGTTGGCAGATTTATAGAACTCTTGGTTTAGGTACCGATTTCCTCCGAATGTGGAGTGAGCCACGACACCGTTAAGCTTGAGGTATCGAAAACGCTCTTCGAAAGTCGGTAGTTTGATGAGCTCGGAATATCGTCTAATAGTCACTAGTGACCACCTCCACCGTATTCACGCATAGCATCCAGCGCGCTAGCATAAAGCTCTTCAACTTTCTTAGCAGATTTAAGAGACTCTGTTTTAGCTGTGATGAGCTCTTTCTGCTTCATAAGAATTTCTTTCTCTATCCGTTCTTTAGTCGAAGCTAGTTTCAAGTAGTGAGTAATAACTTGCGAGGACGCTGAACCATCCCTGAGTTGTTGTTCTGCAAGGTCGACTGCTAGAGCAATCATCTGGTTCTCTCTCGCTTCAGGAGTCAATGCTGGTCTTGACTTCCTCTCGGTAAGTTTCGAATTGGTCTTAGCCATCATTAGTCCTCCTTTCTGTTACTATTGATAGACTTTGAATATAGTTTCGTAAAGTGCTCATTAGGGCTACACTAGAAGGGATGCCAAAAATGCGAAAGGAGATTTGGTTTCTTACAAATCTAGGAGACTAATAAAGGTGGATTATGTTGCTTTGGGAGCTACACCAGGAGTGTCGTGTAAATAAACATGACCGTCAGTAGAAAGACTAATCACAACTGGGTCGGATTTTTTCTGAGGTTTAGCTTTGTGCTTCCCCCATTTCATGCCTAAAACTCCGAAGTG